>SAMEA104404097__coassemble_2356_pt1 | contig 13256 bp, 12 predicted proteins | sample SAMEA104404097__metabat2_high_PE_016 | metagenome-assembled genome bin SAMEA104404097 (sample SAMEA104404097) | Balaenoptera acutorostrata | reverse complement strand
TTTTAAGAAAATGGCTTACAAAATTACTGATTCATGCGTTGCATGTGGTACATGCATCGGTGAGTGCCCCGTAGAAGCAATCTCGGCTGGTGATATTTATGTAATTGATCCCGAAGCGTGCATCGAGTGCGGTACTTGCGCAGGCGTATGCCCCAACGAAGCAATCATCCCCGGTGAGTAAAACCTCGATCGAGCGATATGAAAAACGGCTGTCATTCGACAGCCGTTTTTTTTGCCCTTGTGGGTTATCGGTTGGGGCGTTTGTTCCCGAAATGTTTCTACGAATCTTTTCGGTTGAGCTCTCGGCGTGCCACCGCGTTTACAATCTTGCCCCACCCCCAAGTCCCCGCCTTGGCGGGGGATGTGAGCAGGAGCCCTTGAGGTTTTGCGGAAATCTTCTTTATGAAGGGCGTTCGGCTTTGGTTTTGCGGAACGCCTTTCCGTTTTATTGGTTGGGTATGTCCCCAACGAAAATAAAAAATCCCTGCTTGCGAGGCAGGGATTCTTTATATGTAATTCGTTGTTGGATTAGTCCAATTCCCAAAAGTCTCGGTCGATTTTCTTGACAGTGAGGACTTCTTCGGTCTGCATGCCGAGACCGCTTTCGTAGACAAATTCGGCGAAATCATCGCCGTTGATCAAGATGATCGTGGGGTTGCCGTTGAGGCTCTCGACATATTCGCGCGCGACCTTCGTGAAGTCGGAGGTGGTGATAAAAACGCCCTTCTTGGAAGGTGTTACGGCAACTGCGCCCACAAATCGTTGCACTTCTTCGCGCGATACATGATTTGTCGAGGCATATCGCTTGGCTTGAATGGCAATCAAATTAAAACCGAGGATATCCTCCTTGATAAACCCATCTATGCCCCCATCGTTCGACATCTGCGTCACGATACCCGAGTTTTTGATCTCTCCTCCATAACCCAATTTCTGCAATAACTGAACCACCAACCGCTCAAAATCGTAGGGATCTTTGTCCATCGTGATTTTGAGAATTTCGGCTAAACGGGCTTTCTTGATTTGCTGGTAGGAATTGTACAACGCATCGAGCGGGGTGAGGGTGCTTTCCGCTTCCTCCACGACCTCTTCGTGGAGCGTGACGGGTTGTTGCGTCGCCTTCTTCTTGGGCGAGGGAGCTTGCGCCTTTACCTCTGCCAGCACATATTTCTGCACCTCCTCGGCGGTCTTTGATTTGACTAATTCCGCACCTAAATCGCTGATGATGAAGAATCCCTTCTTGGGCTTTTCGACCAATTTTGCAATGAAAAGGTAGCTGAGTGCCCAAGAAATTCGGTCGTAGAACACGCTTTTGCTGTGTTTTGCATATTCCTTCACGAGTTCCTCGGAGGTGAGTTTGTAATGCTCTGCCAAGGGGAGGAGCATCTCCTTGGCGCGGTAGGGTTTGTCGCGATGCGCTGCCAAAAATTGCAGGGCGGGCACTTCGATTTCGTTGTATTTGGGAATCATGGATGGTGCAGTTTGGGGTTATATCTTAACAAAGTTAGCAAATTTTCGCGAAGGTGGAAAATCGGGAAGGAAAAATGTTTGCGGTATGCTTATTAAATATAAGTGTGTGGCGCAGGGAAGAAAGGCGGGAATGCGCGTGGATTCAAGCCCCGCCTTTTTCAAAGGAGGGGTGGGGGAGGAATGTCAAAATAATTTCTCCAATTTTCCTTTGGAAAATTGGAGGAGGAATGTAAATATGGTTTTGAAAGGATGTTTTGTGCTGGGCACAAAAAAAAGACGAATCGGTAAACCGATTCGTCTAAGGTAGCGGGAGAAGGACTCGAACCTCCGGCCTTCGGGTTATGAGCCCGACGAGCTACCAACTGCTCCATCCCGCGATGTATCTTCAGAACCTCTTGCGAGGTGATCTATCTCTCGAATTGCTCTGCAAAGATAAGGCGAATATTTGAATTTTCCAAATATATTTTGAAAATTATTTAATAAAAATTTGTAAAATGCCCATTATCAGCGAAATAAATTTTTCGAAAATTTTCGGCAGAGGGGTGGAAAACGCGAAAATCGGAGAATTTGCCGTTTGATTTTCGCCCCAAGATCTAACTCGGAAATGCTGTGCGGGCATTCCAAAGGCGTAAAAAGAGCAGGGTTGGGGGAAATCCATCCCCTTATTTCTTCCTGCGGTATTCCTCAAATGCAAACGGATATTCGAACTCCGCGCCACGCGGATAGGCATCGCTCGCGATCAGCTCCCACTCCGCCTCATCCCATGCGGGGAAGTGCGTGTCGCCCTCATAGGCGTGCTCCACGCGCGTGAGATAGAACTTGTCGGCGAGGGGTAAAGCCTGCGCGTAGATCTGCGCACCGCCGATGATAAACGCCTCTTCTTCAGCGGGAAACAGCTTCGTGGCTTCCTCCAACGAGTGCACGACCGTGCATCCCTCGATCCGTAAATCCGTCTGTCGCGAGATCACCACATTGGTGCGTTTGGGCAGGGGGCGACCCAACGATTCGAAGGTCTTGCGACCCATGATCACGGGGTGTCCCGAGGTGATGCGCTTGAAGTTTTTCAAGTCCTCCGAGATGTGCCAAATCAGGCTGTTGGCATTGCCGATCACACCATTAGATGCTACGGCGACTATGATCGATAACATATCGTAATTAATTTATAATCAATTAACTAAGTACCTCTATCACATCCCCTGCCAAGGCGGGGATTGGGGCAAAATTGTAAACGCGGCATCAGCCGCAACCTCGACCGCGTATGTGATGCACCCGCAAAGCGCAACTACTGCGCCAATAAGTGCCCGCGTTTTAAAATGACATCGGTGCTTTGATGGCGGGGTAGGGATCGTAACCCTCCAACGAAAAATCCTCATAAACAAAATCGAAAATCGACTTTCGCGCGGGGTTGAGCTTCATGTGAGGCAGCGGTCGCGGGGTGCGCCGTAGTTGTTCCTTGACCTGCTCCAAGTGGTTGAGGTAGAGGTGGGTATCGCCCAAGGTGTGGATAAATTCGCCCGCCTTCAATCCGCAGACCTGCGCCATCATCATGGTCAAAAGGGCGTAGGATGCGATGTTGAACGGCACGCCCAAGAAGGTGTCGCAACTGCGCTGATAGAGCATGCACGACAAGCGGTCCTCGGCGACATAGAACTGAAACAGCACATGGCACGGCGGCAACGCCATCTCGCCCACATCGGCGACATTCCACGCCGAAACGATGATGCGCCGCGACTCGGGATTGTGGCGGATCAGCTCCACGGCATCGGCGATCTGGTCGATCACCCGACCCTCGCCCGCAGGCCACGAGCGCCATTGGTAGCCGTAGACATGGTTCAGATCGCCATAACGGTAGCCGTCGATGGGTGATTCCCCTCCCGCTGAAGCCAAAAATTCCTCGCGAGCGATGGGTGTAATGCCCTGTGTTGCACATCGTTCCGTATAAAAACGGTAGGCATCGTTGTCCCAAATATGGACTCCGTTGTCTACCAAATATTTGATGTTCGTATCGCCCCGCAAGAACCACAGCAATTCGTGGATGATGCCTTTCAAAAAGACTTTCTTGGTGGTGAGCAGGGGGAATCCCTCCTCCAAATCGAAGCGCATCTGATGACCGAACACGCTTTTGGTGCCCGTTCCGGTGCGGTCGCCACGCACTACGCCCTCGCGGGTGATGCGGCGCAGCAGGTCAAGATATTGTTTCATAGGATTAGTCCTCCATTAGCTTTAGATCGCCCCCATTGAGCACGGCGTACATGTCCTTGCGCGCCCAACAGCCGAGGTTCACCACATGGAAATCGCCCTCGCGCGTGTCGCGGGCATAGTGCATGTGTCCGAAGATGAAGTGGTCGATATGCTCCTCGGGATGCGCTGTGCGGTAGTCGCGGGCGTAATTGATCAGAGGGTCGGTGATGTCGGCGCGGTACTCATAGCGGTCGTGCTTCTTGCGCGAAGATCCGCTCCACCACAGCCCGAAGCGCACCGCCCAGTCGGGATGGACGAGCCACGAAAACAGCCAACGCAGCCACCCCGATCGGAACACCGTGTTCATAAACTTCAAGAGGTGTTTGCCCCCGATGTTCATGTTGTCGCCGTGTGCCACAAAGATGCGCTGATCGCCGAATTTGAGGACGGCGGGTGCGGTGTAGACCTCCAAGCCGCATTCGCGTTGGAAGTAGTCGTAGATCCACATATCGTGGTTGCCCGTGAAGTAGATGATCCTCAGTCCTTTGTCGGTCAGCTCCGCCAACTTGCCCAAGGTGCGGACAAAGCCTTGCGGGACGACCCTTCGGTACTCGAACCAAAAGTCGAACACATCGCCATCCAACACGATGGCATCGGCATCGCGCGACACGCGGTCGAGCCATGCGACAAATCGCTTTTCGACCTTGCGCGCCGTTGGGGCATCACCCGATCCGAGGTGTATGTCCGAAGCGAAGTAGACCTTCATGGGCTGTTGGTTTTTGAGGGGGTTATCGCGTCAGCTCTTCGATCTTCTGCTCGAGAAGTCTGCCGTAGAGATTCTTCGCCACCACATCGCCAGCCTTGTCTATGAGGAAGTTGGCGGGCAGATTCTGCACATTATAGATGCCGAGTGCCGACGAGCGTCCGCCTTGCAGATCGCTCACCGAGATCCACGGCAACTGCTGATCCTGCACCGCACTGATCCACAGCGGTTTCGAGGTGTCGATCGCCACTTGGTAGACCTCCAGCGGAGTTGCGGCTTCGTGGTATTTGGCGTAGATTTCTTTGAGTTCGGCATTCAAAGCATTGCTTGTCCCTAACTCTGCCGACCAAAAATCCAGGAGGATCACCTTGCCCTTGAGCGAGGACAGACGGACGGGTTTGCCGAACATATCGTTGAGTTCCAAGTCGGGGAATCCCGCCTCGGTAACTTTGTTTTGCAGCTCGATGCGTGCATCCATGCGCTTGATCTCGGCTTCGAGCGAGCGCAGGTAGGGCGAAGTGGGGTAGGTCTGCTTGAGTGCCTCTGCCACCTCGCGGAAGTAGATCACATCGCTGTCGCCGTTGAACAGATGGCGGTCGCCCGGCAGACGCTGATAGAGGGCATAGACTGCCGCTAACGACTGCTTGTGGGTGATGATGAAGCGCAGCTGCTCGCGGCGGATGCGGTAGTATTCGCGGGCATATTCCTTGCCGAGTGCCTCGTGGCGTTCGGCGCTCATCGAGGTGTCGGCATATTGATCGGCGATCTTGCGCAGGTTCTGCGCGCCCAAAACGAAGGGCTGATAGAACTCACGCAACAGCTCCGTCTCGCGCGAATTTTCGACCGTATAGTTGCGTGTCAGGTTGCCCACGGCGTTCACTTGCAGGTTGTCGCCCTTGGCGATGAGCATCGGGATGCGCTCGGCGTTGTAGACCAAGTTGTAGAGCGCGGGGGTGGGCTCTGCCTCGGCGATTTGGAACGAATAGTTGCCTTGGTTATCGACCTCTGCCGAGTCGATGAGGGTCTGCTTGAGCGATGATACCTGCTCCAAGTAGACCTTGCGCGGGCTGTTGCCCACGAAGCGACCCGAAATCTTCACATCGGAAGATTGGCAGGCACAACACAAAAAAGCCGCAGAAAGCGCGACCGTGGCGGTGATTTTATTCATTGTGCGATGTAACTCTTTTTTCGGTTTAGTAAGCAAATATACCATTTTAAAGCGGGATTCGCAACTTTACTTCGAATTATTGCGGTGCTGCTGCCCCTGATTTTTGGTGTAATGGCGGTTGTTGTTCTGCGGGCGGTTCTTGTCGTGGCGTTGCGCATCGTGGCGCTGGAAACCTTTCGTGGGGCGCTGTAAGGTGTGTTGCTTGTAGTCGCTGCGCAGGTTGCCGAGTGCTTCCTCGTCCAAAGTGATGTTCCCGTCAGACATTTTTTTGATGTCTTTGATGATCACCTCGTTGTTGGGGTGCTCTTGGTTGTACTCGTAACTTTTGGTGCGCATGTAGCGGGCAATGTTGTCGATGGTGGGGGCTGCCTTCGCGGCATCCTCCGCCGAGATCGAGCGGATCATCTGCTCGACATATTTGCCGTAGTGCTTGTAGGCGATGCGTGTCTGGGTATATTCCATGTGGCGGGGCGTGATCGTCAGATCCTCACGCGAGGGGCGCGGGTAGGGCGAATCGACATCTAATTGGAAATCAGACATGATAAACAGATGGTCCCACAGTTTGTGGGTGAAGTCGGCGGTGTCGCGCAACAGCGGGTTGAGGTTGCCCATGACGGCAATCACGGCGCGTGCCTGACGGTTGCGGTCGCGGCGATCTTCGATCGCGATGAGCGATTCGATCATCTCATGGATGTGGCGACCATATTCGGGCAAATAAAGTTTGTGCCGCGTGTGGTTATAGTTCTTTTTCATAGAGCTTTTTTAGCTTAGAAAATATGCACTTTGGCTTGATTTGTGCTGCGAAAAGTCTACTGAAATAGACCTCCCGAAGTTGTTTTTCACATTCCGTGCCAAACCCGAAAAACCGCTTTGAGACAATATTAAAGGCATAAAAAGTTGTTTTTACGGGTGAAAAACAATACCTTTGACAAACTAACGCTTCCGTATTCATTTTATTGTGAAGCGGAGGCGCAGTGTTTGCCGAGTGTTTGTTTCGACAAAAGTAAACAAAAAACAGCAAAAACAAGCCATGCGAAAGGTTTTAATTCTCGATCGCTCAAAAAGTGTGCGGAATTCGCTACGCGAACGCTTGGAGTACGAGGGGTTTTCGGTGGAAACGACCGAAGACAGTGTGGTGGCATTGCGTTTATGCGAGAAGATTCCGTTCGATGTAATCCTCACGGATTCCGTGGAGGATTTCGCCCCCGAGGGCGTACCTTACATCGTTTTAGCTCCGAAGGGATCGATCGATTTGGCGGTCAAGGCCGTCCAAAATGGAGCTTCAGATTATTTGACCTATCCGGTCGATATGAACCGTCTTCTGACGGCTGTCCATCGTGTGGTTTCCACCGAGGGAAATCACGATGCGCCCGATGACGAAAAGACGGAGCATCCGCGAGATACGACCCGTCCTCATCCGCGACACAGCCGTACTTCGTTCTACGCCGATGAAATTGTCGGCCAATCAACTATTATAGAACAACTGCGCCACGAAATCGATAAGGTTGCCCGCTGTGAGGCGCGAGTGCTGATCACGGGCGAAAACGGCACGGGAAAGGAGCTGGTGGCGCATTGGATGCACGCCAAGAGCCAGCGCGTGAACGAGCCTTTTGTCGAGGTGAACTGCGCGGCGATTCCCTCCGAATTGATCGAAAGCGAACTTTTCGGACACGAGAAGGGCGCGTTTACATCGGCAATCCGCCAGCGCAAGGGCAAGTTTGAGCAAGCCGATGGCGGTACTTTGTTTATGGACGAGATCGGCGATATGTCGCTCTCGGCGCAAGCAAAGGTGCTGCGCGCATTGCAGGAGCGCAAGATCTCGCGCGTAGGCAGCGACAAGGACATCGATGTCGATGTGCGCGTGGTGGCGGCTACGAACAAGAATCTCCGTGAGGAGATTGCCAAGGGCAATTTCCGCGAGGATCTGTACCACCGTCTGGCGGTCATCGAACTGAAAGTGCCGCCCTTGAGGAAGCATCCCAACGACATTCCGCTCTTGGCGAACAGCTTTATGGACAAACTCGCCGAGGAGTACGGATCGCCCCGTAAACCCATCGACAAGGATGCGATGGATGCCTTGATGCACAAGCAATGGACGGGCAATGTGCGCGAACTCAAAAACCACATCGAACGCCTCTATGTGCTCTCGGAAGGAAAGCACATCACGCTGGCGGATGTGGAACACTATTGCTAAACAACTTACGAATTTATAATCAACCAGAAAACACCCGCCCCGATGCGATTCGGGACGGGTGTTCTGGTGTATATCTCGTTGATTTTTAGAGCAGATCGAGTAACTGCTCGGCGCGGTCGATGATGTGATCGGCATCTGCCTCCTGCAACTCCTCGCGCGAGCGGAAGCCCCACGAACAGCCCACCTTGCGTAGGTGTCCCGCAGCTGCCGTCTGCATGTCGATGCCCGAATCGCCCACATAGAGCACCTTGTCGCGTTCCACGCCGCCCTTCGCCAAGATTTCCTCCACCACGGCGGGATCGGGTTTGAGGGGCACGCCGGGGCGCTGTCCCAAGATCGCCACAAAGGGGATGTCGCCGAAGAACAAATTCACCAATTTCTCGGTGCCCGCTTGGAATTTGTTCGATGCCACAGCGGTCTTGATGCCGCGGCGGGTCAATTCGCGAAGCAGCTCCTGCGTGCCTTCGTAGGGTTTGGTGAAGATGTCGATATGCTCGGTGTAGTACGCCACAAAATCCTTGCGCACTGCCTCGACAAATTCGGGGGTGCGATGCTCCTCGGGGATGGCGCGCTCGACCAAGCGGAGGATGCCGTTGCCCACAAAGTGGCAATACTCCTCGTAGGTGTGCTCCGGCTCGTTGTGCTTCTTCAGCACGACATTGCACGCCGCCGCCAAGTCGCCGATGGTGTTGAGCAGGGTACCATCCAAATCAAAAATCACTAATTGCGTATCTTTCATATCGGAAATTTTTAAAAGGAATTTTCTTTCTACTACAAAACAAACTTCTAAACCTTTCGGAGCGCGATTTTCACGACCTTTCGGAGCGCGACCCCTGCAAAGTCTTACGGGTTCCACTTCTCACATCCCCCGCCAAGGCGGGGGCTTGAGGGTGGGTATAAATTGTAAATGCGCCCAAGGGGCGCACATAACCCGTGATTAGCAAGATGAGTTTAAATCACTTCCTACGGTACGGGATCATATCCACTACCTCCCCAAGGATGACAACGCATAATGCGCTTGAAAGCCAACCAACTTCCTTTTACCGCCCCGTGCTTCCTGAGAGCCTCCAGCGCGTATTGCGAGCAAGTCGGCGTGTAGCGACATGCCGGCGGGAGGATGGGCGATATGCAGATTTGATAGAAGCGCACCACAAGAATCAGCGGTGCTGCCAGCACGCGCTTAAAGTTTCGCGGAGATGCTTTCGAGGATTTTTTGGACGGCATGGGCAATCGTTTTTTGCGACAGGACTTCCTTCGAGGAGTAGATCAACGCCAAATCAAGATGCGAGGGGGTGTCGCTGTGTAACAATTGTTTCTGAAGCCTATACGCCTCCTTGGTGCGGCGGCGCAGCAGGTTGCGCTTGTTGGCGCGCTTGTGGAATTTCTTCGGAACGGAGAACAAAACCCGCACCGACGATTCCGTGTCGGCTTCGGCATACCACACATAGCGGAACGGGAACGAAAAGCCGCTCTCGCCCTCGGTAAACATCCGGCGGATTGCGCCCAACGAGCGCAGGCGCTCCTCATGGCTCAGCGTGTGTGGTTGCATCTTTTTTTTTCTTGTTTAAAAGCTGCTTCGCGGGTCGAACTACCCGTGAAGCAGCATTTTATCATTATTTATATTTCCCTCCTAAAGGAAAGGGCGCACCCCCTATGCCTCGCGGTGGGTGCGGGGTTTCTTTTGGAGCTTGTGCTGCTGCGAGCGGAGAAACTCCTCCTTGCTGGCATCGGCTTTGAACTCCACGGGCAGAACCTCCTCGCCGTTTTGGATCTTCTCGACATAGAGGTCGATCGCCTTAACCATCGAAGGTGCTTGGGGCGTGGGGGCATTCGCCAATACGGTGATTCCCTTGGCGATGGCGGCACGCAGGGTACCCTCGCCGAACACAGCGACTGCTGGCAGATTGTCGGTGCCGAACTTCTCGACCAAAGCCTTCACATCGCTCGGCGAGTAAAGAGCCACCATATCGAATTGGTCGATGTCGATGCCCTCCAGATCGGAAGACACGGTGCGTGCCAAGATCACGGGATCGACCGGCAATTTGAGCTTCGCCAATGCCTCGGGCAATTCGGGGCGGTGGGGCTCGCTGAGTGCCAACAGTAACTTCTCATCCTTATGCTTGACGATCAGCTCCACGAGGGAGTTGAACGATCCGTCGGCAAACGAAATCTTACGCTTGCGGTAGACAATGTATTTCTGGAGATACAACGCCACGGCCTCGGTCTGGCAGATGTATTTCATGGTCTCGGGAACGGTGATGCGCGCTTCCTCGCAGATGTGGAAGAAGCTGTCGACGGTCGTTCGCGAGGTAAAGATGGCTGCCGTGTGGTCGAGGATCTCGACTCTTTGCGCACGGAACTCTTTCAATGAAACCCCCTCCACACGAATCAACGGCTGGTAGGTGATCTCCAAGTTGTGTTTTTGGGATAATTCGTAAAATGGAGATTTTTCCATGATCGCGGGTTTCGGTTGTGAAACCCATACTCTCTGAATACTCAAAATCTTCTCTTATTAATGTTAATCCTTAGTTTTATCTGGTTACGATGAGCCACAACAGACTCAGCGGAAAGATTTCAACGCCGCAAAGGTACAAAATCCAATGCAAAATCGAAATTTTTTTAGAAAGAAAGAGATTCAATGCCTCTCTCAGATACAGCAGGAGGGTTATTGCCAATTCAATGACGATCAGAAAGAACCATATTTCGCCCGTTCCCCGCTCGCACAGTACAAAAAGCAGGAGGGTGGGGGTGATGATAATGTTCTGTAAAGTGAAGTATAACTGCCGTAATTGGAGCAATTGAGCAATAAATCCGCGTGAAAGGGTAACAAAACCCACCGCTTGGAGCAACATCCATTGCACGATCAGTACCACGCAGAATGCCAACGATACCGCCACACTCAGGGGCATGGCGGCGATGGGCGGGATTGCCGAAGAGAGCTGTGTGCCGAGCAACACATCGCTGTATTTGATCACTAATACTCCGATAAAGAACAGCCCGATGATGCCCGAGGTGTTCATAAAACGCGGGAATCCGCTGCCGCGATACTCATCGAACACATGTTTGCTGCCCGCCGAATTGCGCCCGATGCGCTCCACGAGGGCGTGGATGTCCGCCATGTTGTAGTGCAGGAGCATGGCGTAGAGGGCAACGAGCACCAAGAAAAAGCCTTGGAATATACCGTCCGAAGTGAACGGTGCGGTGCGGTGCGCGGCGGGTGCGGGGATGGCGATCAGTTCCGAATCCGCGCCCATCACCTCCTCTACGCGCGCCAAGCGGTAGGGCGGGCGGGTCGTGGCGGTGTCGGGGTATTGGAGCAAAAGTTCCATCCGCAGGGAATCCTCTCCGATGGTGCCGAAGGGGGCGTAGGAACAGCGCACCGAGGGTGTTTCTGCGGTGTGCGGTGTGTCGGCTTTGGGTTCGATTTTTTTTGTCGAAACCACCTTCTTCGCCGAAATCGCTGTCGTGTCTTGTATCGTACTGAAGTTCATGGCGTTAGGCGAAGTGGCGTTTCAAGGTGATACGAATGGTCGTGCCTTTGCCGATTTCCGACTCGACAACGGCGATTTTGCCGTCGTGATACTCCTCGATCACACGGCGCGAGAGCGACAGACCCAAGCCCCATCCGCGGGTCTTGGTCGTGAAGCCCGGTTCGAAGATCCGTTTCCAGTTGCCCTTGGCGATGCCCTTGCCACTGTCCTTCACATCGATCATCACATGCTTCTCGTTCGATGAGATGCGCACATCGATCGAGCCGTGACCTTGGAGGGCATCCAAGGAGTTCTTCATCAGATTCTCCACCACCCACTCGAACAGCGCCGCATTCACGGCAGCCTGCACCGGCGCGATGGCTAATCCGTTGTAGTCCAAGGTGACATTGCGCGGGATGCGCTTGCGGAAATACATCACCGACTCGCCCACGATCTCGTTGATGTTGGCGGGGGTGAGGGGCGTTTCCGAACCGATCTTCGAGAAGCGGTCCACGATCTTCATCAAGTGGGTCAAATCCTTATTCATCTCCTCCACGGCACTTTGGTCGATGTCCTGCGTGCGCAGATACTCGATCCAACCCAATAGCGATGAGGTGGGCGTGCCCAACTGATGCGCTGTCTCCTTCGCCAAGCCGATCCACACGCGGTTCTGCTCATCGTGCTTCGAGGAGCGGAACGCCACGAAGCCCAACAGCACAAACGCCGTGATGACCAACAGCTGGATGTAGGGGAACCAATAGAGCGAGGTCAGAAGCGAAGACTTACCATAGAATATAATATGGTAGTGCTCGGCATTCCACGCAAAGCGCACGGGGATCGGGTTGTTTTCCTCGGTGAACGCATCGATCTGCTCCCTCAGGCGGTCGGGGTGGTCGATGATGCGGTCGGGGATCAGGTGCGAATGTACCACCTCAAGGTTCTCGTTGGTGATGATAAACGGGATGTTGTTGCCGTTCGACATGATGTCCTTCACCAAGGGGTCGGAGATCACATTGCCCCACACATCGTTGTTGATGCGTTCCATGGCATGAGCCCATAGCGCCACATCGTGCTGCTCCTTTTCCCTGAGGCGCGCCGCCATCGTGTTGGTGTAGATCAGCGACAGCGCACCCAGCGAGATGCCCACCAAGATCACCACCACGCGGTTGCGAAACGAGAATATGTCACGGCGAATTTTCATCGTGTACGGCTTATGGAAACTTATTCCTTCTTTGATTTTACTTTCTTTGCGGTGTCCTGCTCGCGGAGGATGCGCTCGTATTCGGGCGTGTCGCTTAATACCTTGACCGCCAATTGCACCTCCTTATCCTCCTCAATCGAGTGCTCGATCACACCCGCCGTATAGGCGTGGCGTTGGATGATGTCGGTGGTGATGGTCTCGATGATCTGATCGCGATACAGCTCCAAATGAGCCTCGGTATCATCCTTGAGTTGCTCCTCCAATGCCTTTACGCTTTTCGCGAAATCGTCGAACTGCTCGTCTTCCGATGCCTCCTTCAAGCGGTTCAATGTTCGGCGCGTGGTGGACTCGAACTCAAATTTCTTATCCTTCATAAATGCCTTGAAGTCCTCGAAATCTTGGTCTGAGATCTTGAAAGTGCGTACATTGATCGAATCGTTGGGGTGGCGGCGCATATACTCATCGCCGAAATCCTCGATGAAGCCCTCGGCAAAGAGCGTGGCGGCAAAACGGCTGATGTACTCCGGCTCGGTGGTGATGTCGGGCATGATGCCGCCCCCGTCGTAGACCTTACGCCCGTTGCGGGTCTTGAACTCCGTGATGAGTGAATCGGGCACCTCGCCTACCGATCCGTCCTCGGCGTGCGAGTAGTCGATGGCTTGGATGCAACGCCCCGAAGGTATGTAGTATTTGGCGGTGGTAACTTTCACGATCGCGTTGTAGCCCACCGGACGGGTCGATTGCACCAATCCCTTGCCGAAACTGCGCTGACCGATCACCACGGCGCGGTCCATGTCCTGCAACGATCCCGC
>SAMEA104404097__coassemble_2303_pt1 | contig 13504 bp, 10 predicted proteins | sample SAMEA104404097__metabat2_high_PE_016 | metagenome-assembled genome bin SAMEA104404097 (sample SAMEA104404097) | Balaenoptera acutorostrata | reverse complement strand
AATCAAGGTTTAATGCCTAATTTGCGGAAGACCTCCATGTCTTGTTCTTTAAGACCCGTTTTCTCAAAGGGCACTGCCTCGTTGTGGTCGTTGAGGTAGTAGCGGGGCTTTAAGTCGTCGAACTCCGCGCTCACCAACGACACCGTGTGGTCGATGTAAGGGCTCTCGATCGAAGCCATATTGGCCATCGTGTGAAACATCGAGTGGCTGCTTGCCGGGCTCATCGAGTGGCTCATCGCTGCCTCGTGACGCTCGGGATATGCTTCGGTGTAGCGCGGCGACATCCACGCGATCATCGGCACATAGAGCTGATAGGCGGTCGTGGTGGGCGATGCGTGGAGGAAGCGTTTGCGATCATCATCCAACAAGTCCTCACCGTGGTCGGCACAATAGATCAGAGCCGAAGCCGTGTCGTCCAACGATCGCAGGTAGTTGATGGTCTGCGCCAAGAAATGATCGGTATAACGGATCGAGTTGTGGTAGGAATTACGCAGGTATTCCTTGTGCTCCACCGAAATGGCGACTTCGTCATCCGGAAGATCCACCGCAAACTCGCGCGGATAGCGCTGGTGGTAGCTGAAGTGCGAGCCGTAGCAATGCAGCACGAAGAGCATCTTCTGCGCCGTGCTGTTTTCGATTGTGGTGCGCATGGCATCCAACAACTGCATATCGTAGCGGGGTTCCTTCAAGAATTTAACATGTTGTGCATCAAATGCCAAGTGGTCGATCATCGCGCCTTGGGGCGATTGGTTCGAGAAAAACCAAGTCTCAAAACCCACCTCGTTGAACAGCGCGGGCAGACCCTTGCGCACATACAACTCCGTATGCTCCTCGGCAGAGGTTGATGAGAGGATCATCGGCACACTCTTGTGGGTGGTGTTGCTCTGTGTGAGCACATTGCGGAACACCGCCAAATTCTCGATCTGCTTCAGTTCGGGATTTGTTGCGCGCTCCGAGCCGAACAGCTCCCAGCTCATGGCACGCGATGCCTCACCAATAATATATACATAGACCTCGCGACCCTCGATGCGACTATTGCGCGTGGCTCCATAGGTGAAATCGCGCGAAGTTTCCGCAAAGTTGATTGTTTTGCGGAACTCCTGCGCACACACCGAAATGTTGTAGCACACATTGAACGGGAAGATCTCGTTGCGGATCACATGCTTATCCTCGCTCACATGATAGGCAGGAATCAGCGCCAACGCACCCAACACCGCGATGATTGCACCCGACAGCCCGATCGCCTTGCGTGCCTTCAGCGAGATGTAACGCCGGTGGATGATCTCCCGGGTTGCCAACCACAGCAGCGGCACATAGAGCACCACCACCAAGATCACCGAAGGGTAGATGTTCGACAGCAATTCGCCCGCCTCACCGGGATTGGTCGTGAGTACATTGGTGAACATGTCGGTGGCAATCACCGAATTACCGAACAAATAGAGCAACACGATCTGAAAGGCGCAGAGGAAGGTCAAGGGGAAGGCAACCCAGATCATCACACCCGAGCGGCGCAGCGCCACACTCATCATCATGTAAAGACCCAGCGGAAGCAGGATCAGTGCTTCGTTGCTCCACATCGAATAGCCCTCGGTGTAAGCCAATCCGAAGTTAGGCACGATGAGTGTCGCGCAAAAGATCAGCGCGAGCATCGCGGTGAAACGGCTTCGTGTTTTAACCCGTTGTATGCGTTTTTGTTGAATTTCTGTCATAACTTTTTTATACCTTAAAATGCCTCATTGATGTTGAGGACTAATCCGCTTGTATGCTTGCCAAATCCGTAGTCGATGCGCACATTCATTCCTTTCTTGAAGGTCCAGCGCAGTCCCAAACCATAGTTCGGCAGGGTGTGCCGCCAGTTGAAACTCCTCAGATCGGGGAACACATTTCCGCCTCCGACCCACACCACACCGCCGATTCTGCGCCATATATGTTGTCTGAGTTCCATCTGCGCTGTGAGGATGCTGTTGTCGGTGTATTGCCCCTTGTAGTAGCCTCTCATGCGGTTCGAACCGCCCAATTTGGCGAGCATCGTCCACGGTGCGCCTTTCGAGTTGAACTCTCCGGCGATGTCCATGCCCAAGATCGCTCCCTGCCACAGGCGTTGGAAGAGATCGATCGTAAAGTTCGATCGCCACAGCGTTGCGCCCTGTGTTCCCAAGCCCTTGGGGAAGATTGTTCCTTTGAGCGAGATGTAGGCGCCTTTCTGCGGATTGGTGCTCAAATCGCGCGAATCATATTCCACGACCAAGCCTAAACCCGTAGTGGAGTAGGCGGGATCATCCGTCCGGAGGTAGATGTCGTTGTCGAAATCCTTGCCGCGCGTATGCTGGAAATTCATCACGATACCCGCATAGGTATGGCGGAACAGGCGTTGCTGAAAGTCTAAATCGACCTTAAACTCCTTCTCCACAAAGTCTTGGCGACCATTGTCGCGCCCCGCCTCGAATCCTCTGCCCCAAACATCGCGCGGCGAGGACGAGAAATCGACCTTGTAGTTCAACCTCTGACGGCTTTTGCGCCAAAGATTCGTGCCCGTTACACCGAAGGCGTAGTAGCCCACGACCGATGCCGAACCAAACACCGTGAAGTTCGACGGCGGGGTGATCGAGTCGGTGCGGTCCACGCGGTACAAGCCCGCAGCCAACAGCGCAAAGGTTACATTGGTGTTTTTCGAGTAGCCGATACCGCCCGCGAAGGTGAAGTCGATCTTCTTTTCGAAGGTGTGATCCTCTGCCGCGCGCTCAAAGTAGCGCACCATGCGGCGCAGGAATCCCGGCTTCTTCTCGGGTGCGGGTTGCGGCTCTTCGATCGGGGTATAGGAGTAATGCAGGGTATCGGCATCGCGCACATAGATATGCTCTTGAGCCTGTCCCTCAAATGAGGTCAGACACAAGAGCATAGTGCCAAAAAGTGTCGGTAAAAGCCCTTTGCGCCCCATCGACCGCTATTTGTATTGATCGACGACCTTGTAAAAATCTTCCTTGTCCTGATCCGAAAGTTCGCCCTTGCGCATGAAGACCAATTCGCCATCGGTATTCACGAACAGCAATACGAATTTGTCGTTGCAATCGCCCAAATCCCATGCGTCACGCACATAGTGCTTGGGGTCAGCCAATACCAAAGCGCCGTTTTTCTCGGTGCGCTTGCGTGCCATCTTGCGCACCATCGAATTGGGATACCACGCATCCTTTAGGTTGATGATGCCGAAGCCCAAAATATTGGGGCTGGTGGCGCGGTGGCTCTCCTCCAGCCAAACGGTCCACTCCTCGTTCTGCTTGTGAGCCTGAGGATCGATGTAGAAAATAATCAGGTTCTTCTTGCCAAATTCGGGAAGCATCGTCGGCTCTTTGTCGAGCGTGGTGATATTGACATTCTCCACCTTCTTGGGGAACTGCTGTGCCATAACGGCGGTCGTTGTCAGGGTCAGAGCCGCCAACAACATCATCATTTTCCGTTTCATAGTTTTTTTAGTTTTTGTGTCCTCGGAACAGAGGCACGCGCCTCGGTTCACGGAACGAAATCGGCGCAAATATACGATTTTCTTTTCGATTTCACCTTTCGGGATCGGGCGAATAGTGTTCCTTTTGTTCGATTCCGATGTTTATTTGCTCTCTATATATAAGTTATGCGGTTTGTCTTTAGATTTTCCGAGGTGTTCTTTTTGTCTTTTTTCGGGGGCGCGTGGCGGGTGTTCGCGCGAAAAATCGTATCTTTGCGCCTATGAAAAAGCAAATCTTATTTGTGTGCTTGGGCAACATTTGCCGCTCTCCGGCTGCCGAGGGCGTGATGCGCCACATCGTGGAGCGCGAGGGTATCGATTGGATCGAAATCGATTCGGCGGGAACCTACGGCGGACATGCAGGTTCGTTGCCCGACCATCGTATGCGCTATGCTGCCCTGCAACGCGGCTATGACTTGGTACATCGCTCGCGACTGATCCGCGAGGACGACTTCGAACGCTTTGATATGATCGTGGTGATGGACGACATGAACTACGAGACAGTTAATCGGTTAGCACCTTCTCGCGAGGCTGCCAACCGCATCTTCCGCATGGCAAAATTCTTTTCGCGCTTCCCCGATCGCACCTATGTCCCCGACCCGTATTACGAAGGAGCGGAGGGTTTCGAATTAGTGCTCGATATGTTGGAGGACGGCTGCGAACAACTGCTCGACTATATTCGCTCGGAAGAGTAGGCTTTAGGCACAAAACGATACAAAAAAAATCTCGGACCAATCGTAGAAGATGACCCGGGATTTTTTATTTCTTCAGCCCGCGATTAGAAGTCCAAGCCGAAACTCAAACTATAAGTGTCGCGGAACGGCGTTCCCTTCTTGGCGAAGAGATAGGCGAAGTCTAAACGCAGGTGCAGGAAGCGGATGCCCACACCCGCCGAGCCGTAACTCGGATAGTAGGAGTCGCGCTCGCCATAGTGATAACCTCCGCGTAACTGAATGAGTTGCATGAAATTATATTCCAAGCCGACCGACATCATGTAGCCGCGGACGGTCTTGGGGTAGAAGTAGTAGCTCATGTCCACTCCCAAAGTAAATTCGTGCTCGTCGGTGATGTAGGTGTCCAACGCCGTACCCACCGTGGCATTCATCGGCAGGGTGTAGTCCGTGTCATCCAAGTATGCACCTAAGTTGCTGATCTTGAAACCCGTGCGGAGCGTGGTGTATGCACCGAAATTTTCGATCGGGCGGATATATGCACCGCTCAAATCGACCGCCACAGCGTCGATCTCCTTCTCGTCGGGACGCTTCTGATGCACATAACGACCCACGACACCCAACGCCCATTTGTCGTTGAAGGCGTGCGAGTAACTCAGATCCACGATCGATTCGCGGTTGTTCGTACCGCGCAGATATTGACGCCATCCGCCTTGGATCACGCTCTGCGGGCTCACGCGATAACCGCCCGTCACGGAGTAGACATTGTAGGTCTGTTTGGTGCCGTTGCTGTCGATGTAGTCTTGGTGGTAGTACGAAGAAGAAACCAACAGCGGGTTGCGCGAAAATGCCGCCAACGCAGCGTTGTTATAAATGGCGTGAGAGGTCGATTCGGTAGTCATCTGCAAACCGCCCATCGCCAATGCCTTGGCATCGGAGGTGGGGAGAGTCGCCTCCTGCGCATGGAGTGAAAAAGTGGCGAGCAGGGCGCACGCGGTCGCGATCAGGGTTAAATGTTTCATTTTTTTGATGCGGGTAATTTGCACAAAGATAAAAATTTTTCTTCAAATCCGCCCGCATTCCTTATATATTCTTTATGCACACAAAAAATCCGTATGAGTTGCCCCCATACGGATTCTTATGGTTTAAGCAGGGTTGCCCCTCCTTTGGGTTTAGCAGTTCATTGCACCGCAGACATGGATCACCTGACCGCTGACATACGACGAGAGATCCGAAGCCAAGAACAAAGCGACTTTGGCAACCTCCTCGGGCGTACCGCCACGGCGCAGGGGAATCATCTTGTACCAACCCTCCTTGACCTCGTCCGACAACTGTGCCGTCATGTCGGTCATGATGAAGCCCGGAGCGATGCAGTTGGCACGGATGCCGCGCGAACCCATCTCCTTGGCAATCGACTTAGCCAAACCGATCATACCTGCCTTCGAAGCCGAGTAATTGCACTGACCTGCATTGCCGCTCACGCCGACAACCGACGACATATTGATGATCGAACCGCCTCTCTGGCGCGCCATCACGGGAGTCGTGGCGTGGATGAAGTTGAATGCCGACTTGAGGTTTACGGTGAGGACTGCGTCCCACTGAGCCTCCGACATACGCATCATCAGACCGTCTTTGGTGATGCCTGCGTTGTTGACCAAAATATCGATACGACCAAAATCTTTGACAATCTCGTTGATTACCTCGTGGGTCTGCTCGAAGTTGGCAGCGTTCGAAGCGTAACCCTTTGCCTTGACACCCAAAGCAGCGATCTCAGCCTCGGTAGCCTTGCCGTTCTCGTCGATGACCAAGTCGGTGAAGGCGATATCTGCACCTTCAGCAGCGAATTTCAGGGCGATTGCCTTACCAATACCGCGAGCCGCACCGGTGATGACGGCTACTTTTCCTTCCAATAATTTCATATTTTGTACTAATTTTTAAGGTATATAGTTCTTTTTCAACGGACAAATATAAGAATTAAATTTTAAAATTGCGATGTTATGTGTTTTTTCGCCGAAAATTCTTCACTGTCTTGTCGCTGTCCGATCTTCTCGATTTTGTTTTTTATATCTCGGGTGTGTGATTATTTTGTGAGTTGAGGCATCTCGACCACCTGTCCGATTGCCTTTGCCTTGTCGCGATCTTCCTGCTTGCCGTCTGTCTTCGGCTCAGTGTGTAAATTCAAGAAGGAATCAGTTCCCTTTCATCGTGTTAAGATCTGAAAATTTGCGATGCCCCCATACTTTATATACCTTAAAATATAGTGTGGGGAGAATCATTCGCGTGTGATTTCCTGCGCGAGGGTGCCTGTGTGGCAAATGGTGAAAAAATTGGCGGTTTTGACCGAAAGAGGTCTTGCAGAAAAAGAAAAAAAATATTATATTTGCGATACCGAATTTTAAAACTCGGGGGCGTGTTGTTTGTCTTCGTTAGGTTCGGTGATGATTGGTATTACTTTAAACTATTGAAAAACAGAAGGTGATGGCTTCTTTTCGCCATCGCACTCCGTAAAGCAAAACCTCTATTAAACCATTGAATATGAAAAGAGATGAACAGATTTTTGATCTGATTTCCGAGGAGCGTGCCCGTCAGACGCACGGTATCGAGTTGATCGCATCGGAGAACTTTGTCAGCGACCAAGTGTTGGAGGCAATGGGCTCTGTTTTGACGAATAAATATGCCGAGGGCTATCCCGCTCACCGCTACTACGGCGGTTGTCAGGTAGTCGATAAAGTCGAGGACTTGGCGATCGAGCGTATCTGCAAGATCTACGGAGCCGAGTTTGCCAATGTGCAGCCCCACTCGGGTGCGCAGGCAAATATGGCTGTGTTCTTCGCCATTCTGAAGCCGGGCGATACCTTCATGGGTCTTGACCTCGATCACGGTGGCCACCTTTCGCATGGTTCGCCGGTCAATATGTCGGGTATGTACTTTAACGCCGTTGGTTACAAACTCGATGAGAAGACGGGTCAGGTCGATTACGATGCGATGGAGAAGCTGGCTATGGAGTGCCACCCGAAACTGATCGTCGGCGGTGCTTCGGCTTATTCGCGCGAGTGGGATTACAAGCGTATGCGTGAGATCGCCGACAAGGTGGGCGCAATCTTTATGGTCGATATGGCTCATACGGCAGGTTTGATCGCAGCAGGTTTGCTTGACAACCCCGTGAAGTATGCCCACATCGTGACTTCGACCACCCATAAGACCCTGCGCGGCCCCCGTGGCGGTATCATCTTGATCGGCAAGGACTTCGATAACCCGTGGGGCTACACTACTCCCAAGGGCGTAGTGAAGAAAATGTCGCAGTTGATCAATTCGGCTGTGTTCCCCGGCATCCAAGGCGGCCCGCTGGAGCATGTCATCGCTGCCAAGGCTGTTGCCTTCGGCGAGGCTTTGCAGCCCGAGTATAAGGAATACCAGTTGCAGGTGAAGAAGAACGCCGCTGCTATGGCTCAGGCATTCTTGAACCGAGGTTACAATGTCGTTTCGGGCGGTACGGACAACCACTTGATGTTGATCGACTTGAGAAACAAGTTCCCCGAATTGACCGGTAAGCAGGCTGAGAAGAGCTTGGTTGCTGCCGACATCACCACCAACAAGAACATGGTTCCGTTCGACAGCCGTTCTCCGTTCCAGACATCGGGTCTGCGTTTCGGTACGCCCGCCATCACCACGCGCGGTTTGAAGGAGGACAAGATGGACTACATCGTAGGTCTGATCGACCGCGTGCTGTCTGATCCTTTGAACGAGGAGGTGATTGCAGCCGTTCGCAAGGAGGTTAATGAGTTGATGGCTAACTATCCTTTGTTTGCTTGGTAGAAGATACCTTTTTATATACAGATACCTCCGCATACGGCGTGTATGCGGAGGTTTTTTTATGGACTCTAAAAATTGAAACTCCGATGATTGGCTTTTCCCGAGAAAATTAGGTATCTTTGCCCGATTCGGGTTCGCCAAATTAACAATGCCCGAACGGATACATCATGGAACAGGATTCGATTAAGATATTGGGTGCGAGGGTACACAACCTCAAGAACATCGACTTGGAAATTCCGCGCCGCAAACTGACCGTCATCACGGGCTTGAGCGGTTCGGGCAAGTCTTCTTTGGCGTTCGACACGATCTATGCCGAGGGACAGCGCCGTTATATGGAGACCCTCTCGACCTATGCCCGCCAATTTGTGGGCACGATGGAACGCCCCGATGTCGATAAGATTTCGGGCTTGAGCCCCGTGGTGGCAATCGAACAGAAGACCACCAATAAGAACCCGCGCTCGACGGTGGGCACAGTGACGGAGATCAACGACTTTCTGCGCCTGCTCTATGCCCGCGCATCGAAGGCTTATTCGCCGATTACGGGCGAGGAGATGGTGCATTATTCCGATGATCGCATCTGCGAACTGATCCTCGAAGGCTTTGACGGACGGCGCATCGCTCTGATGGCGCCTGTCGTGAAGGGGCGCAAGGGACACTACCGCGAGCTGTTCGAGACCTTAGCGAAGAAAGGCTATATCTATGCGCGGATCGATGGCGAGATCCGCGAGATCTCGGCGGGCATGAAGCTCGACCGCTATAAGGTGCATACGGTGGACTTGGTGGTGGATCGATTGGTGCCGAAGGCGGAAACCAAGGATCGCGTGATGAACTCCTTGAAGGAGTCGATGCGGCAGGGTAAGGGCATCATGGCGGTCTACGACTATGGTACGGAGCAGATGCGCTACTATTCGCGCCACCTGATGTGCCCCTCGACGGGTGTGGCGTTTGAAGATCCCGCGCCGCACACCTTCTCGTTCAATTCGCCGCAGGGCGCATGCCCCCATTGCAACGGCTTGGGCGTTGAGGCGGTGTTTGATATGGATAAGATCATCCCCGACAAGAATCTTTCGTTGCGCGAGGGTGCTGTCGAGCCCTTGGGCAAATACCATAATAATATGCTGTTCGCGATGCTCGAAATGTTGGGGCATCGCTACGACTTCACTTTGGACGACCCGATCACCTCGTTTTCGGAGATGGCACTCAATGCCGTGCTGTATGGCGATTCCGAACCCATGACCATCAATTTGCAGGAGTTCGGCTCGATCAACGGCAACCAATTTGTGACTTGGGAGGGCGTTGCCGAATACATCAACAACACCTACAACGAGGAGAGCGCCCGCGGTCGCAAGTGGCGCGAGCAGTTCTTGGCGTATAAGAAATGTTCGGTCTGCGGGGGTACGCGCCTCAAAAAGGAAGCGCTCCAATTCAAGATCGGCGGGAAGAGCATTGCCGATGTGTCGGCGATGTCGATTACCGATTTTGCGGAGTGGGTGGTCCATATCGAGGACTACATGAGCGATAAGGAACAGCGCATTGCGCAGGAGATCATCAAGGAGATCCGCGAACGCCTGCGTTTTCTGATGGATGTCGGCTTGGGTTATCTGTCGTTGGCGCGCTCATCGCGTTCGCTGTCGGGCGGTGAGAGCCAGCGTATCCGACTTGCTACGCAGATCGGATCGAAGTTGGTCAATGTGCTTTATATCTTGGATGAGCCTTCGATCGGACTGCACCAAAGGGACAATATGCGCCTGATCAATTCTCTGAAGGAACTGCGCGATGCGGGCAACACGGTGATCGTGGTGGAACACGATGAGGAGATGATGCGCTCGGCGGATTTCATTGTGGATGTCGGGCCTTTGGCGGGTCGCAAGGGCGGAAATATCGTCACGGCGGGATCGTTCGATGAGATCCTTAAGGCGGACAGCATCACGGCGGATTACCTTACGGGTAAGCGCCGCATCGAGATCCCCTCGGAACTGCGCAAAGGCACGGGCGAGAAGATCACGATTCGCGGTGCTAAAGGTAACAACCTCAAGAACATAACCGTGGATTTCCCCTTGGGCAAATTCATCTGCGTGACGGGCGTGAGCGGTTCGGGTAAATCGACCCTCATCAATGAGACCCTGCGCCCGATCCTTTCGCAAAAGCTTTATCGATCCTACGATCAGCCCCTGCCTTATGACTCGGTGGAGGGCTTGGAACATATTGATAAATTGGTGGTTGTTGATCAGTCGCCCATCGGGCGCACACCCCGAAGCAACCCTGCGACATACAGTAATGTGTTCTCCGACATCCGCAAGTTGTTCGAGATGACCCCCGATGCACAGATCCGCGGATTCAAGGCGGGGCGTTTCTCGTTCAATGTCAAGGGCGGGCGTTGCGAGGTGTGCCGCGGTGCGGGCGTGCAGACCATCGAGATGAACTTCCTGCCCGATGTCTATGTGCGTTGCAAGGCGTGCGGCGGTCAGCGATACAACCGTGAGACTTTGGAGGTGAAATATAAGGGGAAGTCGATCAACGATGTGCTGAATATGACGGTCAATATGGCGGTCGATTTTTTTGAAAATATACCGAATATCTATCAGAAACTGCGGGCTATTCAAGAGGTTGGCTTGGGCTATCTGACCTTGGGACAACCCTGCACCACACTTTCGGGTGGTGAGAGCCAGCGCATTAAACTTTCGGCGGAACTCTCCAAACGCGACACGGGGCAGACGCTCTATATTTTGGATGAGCCGACCACAGGACTTCATTTCGAGGACATCCGCCTTTTGTTAGAGGTCTTGAATAAGTTGGTCGATCGCGGAAATACGGTGTTGGTCATCGAGCATAACTTGGATGTTATTAAGGTTGCCGACCATCTGATCGATATCGGTCCCGAGGGCGGTGCTGCGGGTGGCGAGGTGTTAGTCGCCGGCACACCCCACGATGTGGCGGAATGTCCGCGCAGCTACACGGGCAAGTTCCTCAAGGAGATGGGACTTTAATCGGCATTGTTTTTGCGCGGGAAGGTGCAAATCCCTTAAACTAAAGCACCATGAAAACTTTGTTACTTGTCCTGTTCGGCGCGATGCTCTATGCCGTTCCCGCCGAAGCACAGACCCGTTTGGAACGCCAAGAGGAGCGGAAAGAAGCCCGCGAAACCGCCCGTGAAGCCCGCGCACAGAGGCGCGAGGGGCGTGCGGTGCGCCGTGAGCGCGAGATCGATTCCTTAGTCCAAAACGGCGAATTTAAATTCACGCCCCGCACCATGCAACGACAGCCGGCAGGGCAGCCGCTCCCGATCCTCGATGCGGAATATGGCGTGACGGTGTCGGAGGATACGATCGATATCGATCTGCCGTACTTGAAGAATAATCTTCCGCCCTACGAACGCACGGTGATCGATTACACCATCCCGGCATTGGCAAATATCGAGGTTGAACGCGACAAAACGCTGTGGCGCGTCAAGTTCGACACCACGCTGTTCTCCGCTGCGAATTACACCTTCCGCTTCGAGATCTATCCCTCGGGCGATGCGGTGCTCGAGATCGACAACACTTGGTACAACACCGTGCGGTACGAAGGCACGATCTATCCCGTGTATTAGCCACAAAAAAAAGCGACTGAACTTCAGTCGCTTTTTTCGCATGGTAGCATTCGCGCTAAGCCTTGTAGATGAGCGCGACGGCAGAAACCGATACGCCTTCTTCTCTGCCCTCGAATCCTAATTTTTCGGTGGTGGTTGCCTTGACCGATACCTGATCCACATCCACCGCTATCACATCCGCCATCGTTTGGCGCATAAGGTCGATGTGGGGTCGGAGCTTGGGTTTTTGAGCGCGGATCGTGAGATCGACATTGCCCACCTCATAGCCTTTGGAACGGATGAGCTCCATCACACGGCGAAGGAGGATCTTTGAATCGATGCCCTCAAATTCATCTGCGGTGTCGGGAAACAATTTGCCGATGTCGCCCAAAGCCGCCGCGCCCAACAGCGCATCGCACAAGGCGTGGATGGCAACATCACCATCGGAATGGGCTACAAATCCCTTGGTGTGGGGAATCTCGATGCCGCCCAAGATGAACGGAAGCCCCTCACGAAGGAGGTGTACATCGTAGCCGTGACCTATTCTGAAATTCATCATATTGTTTTGAGTTTTAAGATCTTGTGCTATTTTAACGGGCTGATGCGGAGCGTGTAGCCGTAGGTGCCCTCGTGTGGGATCTGATACTTTTGCAAGGTCTTCGGCCCGCACGATCCGTTGCCGATACCGCGCTGCATATAGTCCAAATGAAGCACGATTTCCTTGCGGGGCTTCAATTCCCATTCGTGACCCTCGCGATCGCCCATGAGGTCGGCATCGGTGAAGTGCAACGCCGAGAAATTCACGCGACCCTCTGTTTCGATCAAGATGCCTTCGCCCTTCGAGTTTGTCAGTCGCAGATCGCGCATATCCTCGCGGTTGCCCATCGTTTGGGGCTTCACATAATGCTCCTGCATGGCATCGACCGAAGTTAAGTAGCGACCGAGCATCGATGCTTCCTTACGATCGACATAGTTTGCCCACGGACCTCGTGCATAGTATTCCACGCGGTCGTAGTCGCCCGTAAGCATCGCCGACAGACCCATACGGCGCAGGTAGTAGCGGTAGGGATCGTTTTCGGGATCATCCGAAGCCTTCGGCTCGATGGCGGTGAATTGCGTGGTCATATCCACCACGCCGTCGGAGTAAATCGTGTAGTCGATTGCGTAGTCGCACAAGCCCTCGGCACGGCGCGAGGTGTGGACGCGCATTGCCTTGTCGCCCTCCAACATCGTGAATTGCAAAGTGCCTTCCTCGGCGAGGTGCGATGAGGTGTCGGTGAAGGTGTCGTTTTCGATGTAGCGGTGGTTGTCGAATACGAAGCCCTTGCCCTCGTGGATCATCTCGTTGTCGCCGTATCGGAGCGAGGTCAAAAGACCCGTTGCCTTGTTGAAGGTCATCGAGAATCCATCGCCTGCGATCATCAGCTCGATATTGTCTTGCCCCACGCTCAACTTGGTCTTCATTGCCGTGATGTCCTTTGCGGGGAGCTTCGGTCGTGCGTTGAGCGCAAATTGTTCGTGTGCCAAATCGTGTCCTGCCTCTGCCCACGGGGTGGCGTGCTTCAGTACAAAGCGGATATTCAAAAGGTATTCGGCATCATTTTCAACGGCGGTGGTGAAGGGAATCTTCAAAGTCGCATCCTCGCCTGCGGGAAGTGCGAAGTCGGTGATCGTGCCTTTTTCGCACTCCACGCCGTGGCGCAGCACAGACCATTCCACATTGAAGCGGTCGAGGTCAATGAAGGCATAGCGGTTGCGGATCTTAATGGTGCGCGCTTCCTTGTCGAAGTCCTCGATCTTGATGTATTGGTAGATGTGCTTCACCTCGGCGAGTTTGGCGGTCGGCTGTCGATCCGCCGTCACGATGCCGTTGTTGCAGAAGTTGCCTTGGTGCGGCCCCGGGAAGTCGTAGCCCGTGTAGAAACCGCGCATCTTGCCCGAACGGATTTCCTC
>SAMEA104404097__coassemble_2302_pt1 | contig 13508 bp, 25 predicted proteins | sample SAMEA104404097__metabat2_high_PE_016 | metagenome-assembled genome bin SAMEA104404097 (sample SAMEA104404097) | Balaenoptera acutorostrata | reverse complement strand
ATTATTATTAAGCCGGTTTTGACCGAGAAAATGACGATTCAGGGCGAAAAGTTGAATCGCTACGGTTTTATCGTTGACGTAAGAGCTAACAAGCTGCAAATTCGCAACGCAGTAGAGCAGATGTACAGCGTCGTCGTAACCGATGTAAACACCGTGAACTACATGGGCAAGTTCAAGAGCCGCTACACGAAGGCAGGTCTCTTGGAGGGCCGTACTAAGAACTTCAAGAAGGCTATCGTTACCTTGAAGGAAGGAGATAAGATCGATTTTTACAGTAATATCTAACGAAGATGGCAGTAAGAAAATTCAAACCTGTATCCGCAGGTACGCGACACAAAATTATCGGTACGTTCTCGGAGATCACGACGAACAAACCTGAGAAGTCGCTGCTGAGCGTTAAGAAGAGCTCGGGAGGTCGCAATAACGACGGTAAAATGACTGTTCGCTACATTGGTGGCGGTCACAAGCAAATGTATCGTAATGTGGACTTCAAGCGCGCTAAGGACGGTATGGCTGCAACTGTAAAGACGATCGAGTATGATCCTAATCGTACTGCACGCATTGCACTTATCGTTTATGCCGATGGTACAAAGAGCTACATCCTTGCACCTAATGGCTTGAAAGTAGGACAAACCGTAATGAGCGGCGCCGGAGTCGCTCCCGAGTTGGGTAACACGCTTTTCTTGAGCGAGATTCCTCTGGGTACGGTCATCCATAACATTGAACTCTACCCCGGTCAGGGTGCTGCAATGGCACGATCGGCCGGCTCGTATGCTCAGCTGTTGGCTCGTGAGGGCAAATTTGCCGTCATCAAGTTGCCTTCGGGTGAGACTCGTATGGTACTCGTAACTTGCCGCGCGACGGTGGGTGAGGTTTCGAATGTAGACCACATCCTCGAGAGCTCGGGTAAGGCAGGTCGTGAACGCTGGTTGGGCCGTCGTCCCCGCAACCGTGGTGTGACGATGAACCCTGTTGATCACCCGATGGGTGGTGGTGAAGGCCGCGCAAGTGGTGGTCACCCCCGTTCGCGTAAGGGTATGTTGGCTAAGGGCTACAAGACTCGTAACCCGAAGAAGACTACCTCGAAGTTTATTATTTCAAGAAAGAAAAAATAATTAAATAGGAGTACATAATGAGCCGTTCATTAAAAAAAGGACCGTTTATCGACCCGAAACTTGAGAATAAAGTAGTAGCTCAGGCAGAAGGCAACAAGAAGTCGGTCATTAAAACTTGGTCGCGAGCTTCGATGATCTCTCCCGATTTCGTTGGACAGACTATCGCCGTACACAATGGCAACAAGTTCATTCCTGTGTATGTAACAGAGAACATGGTAGGACACAAACTCGGAGAGTTTGCTCCCACCCGCACATTCCGCGGCCATGCAGGTAACAAGAAAAAATAGGTAGAAAATGGGTGCAAGAAAAGCAAATAAAGCCGAACAATTGAAGGCTGAAAAGAAGCAGAAAGCAATCGCTATTCTGCGTGATTGCCCGACCTCTCCCCGTAAGATGCGTTTGGTAGCAGACATCATCCGCGGAGTGGAGATCAACAAGGCACTGGGCATCCTCCGTTATTCGAAGAAGGAGGCATCGATCCGTATGGAGAAACTCCTCAAGTCGGCAATTGCCAACTGGGAGGCCAAGAACGAAGGCGAGCGTCTGGAAGATGCCACCCTCTGCGTGAAAGAAGTGTTTGTCGATTGTGGTCGCATGCTGAAGCGTATTCAGGCAGCTCCTCAGGGTCGTGCACACCGCATCCGCAAGCGTTCGAACCACGTGACGATCGTAGTTGACAAAATGGTAACCGTAGAAAACAAATAAGCAGATGGGACAGAAAGTAAATCCGATAGCAAACCGACTTGGTATCATCCGCGGTTGGGAATCCAACTGGTTCGGTGGTAAGGACTTCTCCGATAAGTTGGTAGAGGACGCCAAGATTCGTAAATACCTGAATGTCCGTCTGGCAAAGGCAAGCATCTCGAAGATTATCATCGAGCGCACGCTGAAGTTGGTGACGGTAACCATCTCGACCGCACGCCCCGGTATCATCATCGGTAAGGGAGGTCAAGAGGTTGACAAACTGAAGGAAGAGTTGAAGAAGTTGACCGGCAAGGAAATTCAGATCAACATCTTCGAGGTAAAGCGTCCCGAGGTAGACGCAGTAATCGTAGGTCAGAACATCGCCCGTCAGCTTGAGGGTCGTGTATCGTTCCGCCGCGCAGTGAAGACTGCCGTAGCATCGACGATGCGTATGGGTGCCGAGGGCATCAAGATTCAGGTTGCAGGTCGAGTAGGTGGCGCCGAGATGGCTCGTACGGAGACCGTAAAAGAGGGTCGTATTCCGTTGCACACCTTCCGTGCCGACATCGATTACAGCCTGACTGAGGCACTGACTAAGGTTGGTATTCTCGGTGTAAAGGTATGGATCTGCCAAGGTACGGTATATGGCAAGCGCGACATTTTCGAGATCGCAGGTGCTTCGGCACAGGCTCCTCACCACAACGGTGGCGAGCGTCGTGGCCGCGGTAACGAGCGTGGTGATCGTCGAGGCGGTCGTCGTCGTCAGAACAATAATAAGTAAGTAGGACCTTTTTAAAGCAAAACAAAATGTTACAGCCGAAAAAGACCAAATTTAGAAGAATGCAGAAGGGCCGTATGAAAGGTTTAGCTCAAAGAGGTAACGAGCTTGCATTCGGATCGTTCGCGATCAAGGCCATGGAATCGACATGGATCACGGGTCGTCAGATTGAGGCGGCGCGTCAGGCCATCACCCGTTATATGAAGCGTGAAGGTCAGCTTTGGATCCGTATCTTCCCGGATAAACCCATCACGAAGAAGCCCGCTGAGGTTCGTATGGGTAAGGGTAAAGGTAATCCCGAAGGCTTCGTGGCTCCCGTTACGCCCGGACGAATTCTTTTCGAGGCAGAGGGTGTGCCCTTGGCAGTAGCTCAGGAAGCGCTGCGTTTGGGTGCTCAGAAGCTGCCTATTACCACTAAGTTTATCGTAAGACGTGACTACGTCGAAACCACAATTTAAGGGAACGCAAGATGAAAAGTGCAGAAATCAAGGATATTTCGACTAAGGATCTCGTGGAGCGCATCGAGGCAGAGAAGGCACAGCTGAACCAGCTGAAGGTGCAACACGCTGTTTCCCCTATCGAAAACCCGTCGATCATTAAGAAAAATCGCAGAGATATAGCTCGTATGCTGACAATTCTGCGTCAAAGAAACGCTAAATAATTTTACAGACCATGGAAAGAAATCTTAGAAAAGAGCGTATCGGTGTCGTTGTCAGCAACAAGATGGAGAAGACCATTGTCGTTGAAGTGGCACGCAAGGTGAAGCACCCGATTTACGGTAAATTCGTTAACAAGACGACCAAGTTTGTTGCCGAGTGCACGGACGAGACCTGCAAGGAAGGCGATACCGTTCGTATCATGGAGACCCGCCCGCTGAGCAAGACGAAGCGTTGGAGATTAGTACAAATCATTGAAAGAGCGAAGTAATTATGATACAACAGGAAAGTAGACTTGTAGTAGCCGACAACAGCGGTGCAAAGGAAGTACTCTGCATCCGCGTATTGGGCGGAACAAAGCGTCGCTACGCATCGATCGGTGATAAGATCGTCGTTTCGGTTAAGAGCGCAACCCCTTCGGGCGATGTCAAGAAGGGCTCGGTATCGAAAGCAGTCGTAGTTCGTACGAAGAAAGAAATCAGACGCGCTAACGGTTCGTATATTCGTTTCGACGATAACGCCGTAGTATTGTTGAACAATCAGGGTGAAATGCGTGGTACGCGTATCTTCGGTCCCGTAGCTCGTGAGTTGCGTGATCAGTACATGAAGATCATCTCGTTGGCACCCGAAGTATTGTAATTATAAAAACAAAATCTGTCTATGAAATTACATATCAAAAAAGGGGATATGGTGCAGATTATCGCCGGTGACAACAAAGGCAAGCAGGGCAAAGTCCTGATGGTCGATGGTGCCAAGCAGCGTGCGATTGTCGAGGGCGTCAACCTCATCAAGAAGGCCACGAAGCCCAATGCACAGAATCCTCAGGGTGGTATCGTTGAGAAAGAAGCACCGATCCACGTATCGAACATGCAGGTTCTGGACCCGAAGGACAGCAAGCCGACCAAGATTGGCCGCAAGCTCAATGAGGGTGGTAAATTAATTCGTTACGCAAAAAAATCAGGGGAGGAGATTAAATAATGGCATACGTTCCTACACTCAAGACACAGTATAAGGAGCAGATCATTCCTGCCCTTATGAAGGAGTTCGGGTACTCGAGCATCATGCAGTGCCCCAAACTCGAAAAGATCGTAATCAACCAAGGTATGGGCCAAGCTGTTGCCGACAAGAAATTGATCGATGTAGCACAGGCCGAGTTGACTCAGATCACGGGCCAGAAGGCCGTTCAGACTCGTTCGCGTAAGGATATTTCGAACTTCAAATTGCGTAAGGGTATGCCCATCGGCGTACGCGTAACCTTGCGTGACCAGAAGATGTACGAGTTCTTGGAGCGTCTGATCTGCGTGGCATTGCCGCGTATCCGCGATTTCAAGGGTATCAACGAGAAGTTCGATGGTCAGGGTAACTACACTCTGGGTATCACCGAGCAGATCATCTTCCCCGAGATCGACATCGATAAGATCACCAAGATCTTCGGTATGGAGATTACCTTCGTAACTTCGGCCGCAACCGACGAGGAGGCACATGCTTTGCTCCGCTCGTTCGGCCTTCCTTTCAAGAACGCTAAAAAGAACTAAGCAATGGCAAAAGAATCGATGAAAGCACGCGAGGTGAAGCGTGAGAAGCTCGCTAAGCGTTACGCTCACAAGCGTGAGGAGATCGCTGCCAAGTTGAAGGCAGGTGAGATCGACCACGAGGAGGCATGGGTTGCACTTTCGAAGTTGCCCCGCAACTCCAATCCCATTCGCCAGCACAACCGTTGCAAGCTCACGGGTCGTCCGAAGGGTTACATCCGTCAGTTCGGTGTAAGCCGTATCCAGTTCCGCGAGATGGCATCGCAGGGTTTGATCCCCGGCGTTACCAAGGCAAGCTGGTAGTCATGTATTGAATTTCGATGAGTCTGTTCCCTCAGGGGACAGGCTCTTCGGAGTTTCAATATCTTCCGTTTCAAACTCCGGAGGGTGCAAGCCCAAGAGGGGGACAATTTGGGGGGGGGCGAGGATAAGTGAGGGAGAGACCGTAGGTCACGAACGAATGAATCCGAGCAAGTGGAAGCCGGTCAGTAATGACTTACGACCGAATAAGGCTGGAAATCGCAAGATCGAAGCCCGACCGAAGCCCGAACCAAAGAACGGCTGAAGACCGTAAATAACGCGCTGAAACGGCGTATTATATATAGGTAAGAGGCGTTCGGAGGAAAAGAGTCCCGACAGAAGGAGTTGAAGCCAATAGGAGTCGCCACTCCAAGTAGATGCGTCGCAGTATCGGGGAAAGTGCCGTCACAAGCGGTAACTTCTCGGTATATGGGACGATCAAACCGAGTGTGGACTTTTAGCAAAAGTTCCGAATCACTTCGTGTGTTCGGGATGTATATCCGATGAGAGTAGCATGGGCTGCTCTTGTGTGGTATGTATCTCCTCGAACCGCCGACGAAGCCGATCCTCGGGATTTTGGTGCAGGTGATGAGTCGAAGTTTTTGGTATCTTCGACTTCATTTGTACCCGCAAAACAACGAAAAATGCGGAAAAACAGCGCATTAGCTTGTTGATTTGCAAAATTATACCTATATTTGCGCGCTTTTGTGCGTGATATGTAGGGTACTGAAGCAGAAAACATTAACTAATTATTCATTAATTTTAACTTCTATTCGTTATGACTGATCCTATTGCGGACTTTCTGACCAGAATTAGAAACGCGGTGAAAGCCAACCACAAGGTGGTTGAAGCTCCCGGTTCAAAAATTAAGCAAGAGATCACCAAGATCCTCTTCGAGCAGGGTTACATCCTCGCTTACAAATTCGATACTGATGAGAAGGGTCACCCCACCATCAAGATCGCATTGAAGTGGGATGCTCCCACCAAGACCAACGCCATCAAAGATCTGAAGCGCGTTAGCCGTCCGGGTTTGCGTCGTTACGCTTCGGTTTCGGACATGCCCCGTGTGATGAACGGTCTGGGTATCGCTATCCTCTCGACCTCGAAGGGTATCATGACCGACGCCAAGGCTCGTCGTGAGAATGTCGGCGGTGAGTTGATCTGCTATGTTTATTAGTCGCTAATCATTTAACAAGAATTACAATGTCAAGAATTGGTAAATTACCTGTAAACTTGCCCGCAGGCGTTACCGTAAAGGTATCGGCTGACAATGTGGTAAGCGTGAAAGGGCCTCTTGGAGAGCTGAGTCAGAAGGTTGATTCGGACATCAAAGTAGAGATCAATGACCAGAATCAGGTCATCGTATCGCGCCCGACCAACCAACCCCGCCACCGTTCGTTGCACGGTCTGTACCGCGCATTGATCCACAACATGGTTGTCGGTGTATCGAAGGGTTATGAGATCAAGCAAGAGCTTGTAGGTGTAGGTTTCAAGGCCGAGGTTAAGGGGCAGGTTCTCGAAATGAGCCTTGGTTTCTCGCACGACACTCACTTCTTGCTTCCCAAAGAGGTAACTGCAACGGCAGTAACCGAGAAGAAGGGTGCTCCGATCGTTACTTTCAAGTCGATCGACAAGCAGCTGATCGGTCAGGTCGCAGCCAAGATGCGTTCGTTGCGTAAGCCGGAGCCTTATAAGGGCAAGGGTATTAAGTTCCTCGGCGAGCAGGTTCGTCGTAAGGCAGGTAAATCAGCAGGTGCTAAATAGTAAATAGACTGAAGTTATGTCACTGAACAAGATAGAAAGAAGAGAGAGGATCAAGATGCGTATCCGCAAGATCGTCAGCGGTACGCCCGAACAACCTCGTATGACTGTATTCCGTAGCAACAAGCAAATCTATGTACAGTTTATCGACGACCTGGCAGGCGTAACCTTGGCCACCGCATCGTCGAAAGACAAGGAGGTAGCAGAAGCCGTAGCCGGCAAGACCAAGTGCGAAGTAGCAGCTTTGGTAGGTAAGTTGGCTGCAGAGCGCGCAGCCGCTAAGGGTATCACGACCGTAGCATTCGATCGTAACGGTTACCTGTATCACGGAAGAGTAAAACAGCTGGCCGAAGCAGCACGCGAAGGCGGACTTAAATTCTAAGAGATTATGTCAAATACAAACATAAAGAAAGTACGCACCAGCGACCTTGAGCTTAAAGACAGACTCGTAAGCATTCAGCGTGTTACGAAGGTAACGAAGGGTGGTCGCACCTTTACATTCTCGGCAATCGTCGTTGTAGGTAACGAGGACGGTGTTGTAGGCTTCGGCTTGGGTAAAGCATCGGAGGTACAGGCCGCTATCGCCAAAGGCGTGGAGGATGCAAAGAAGAACTTGGTAAAGATCCCCGTATTGAACGGTACGATTCCTCACAAGCAGGAGTTCCGTTATTCGGGTTCGGAAGTGATGATTCGTCCGGCTGCTCCCGGTACCGGTGTTATCGCAGGTGGTCCGATGCGTGCCGTATTGGAGTCTGCAGGTATCAAGAATGTGTTGGCTAAGTCGAAGGGCTCGTCGAACCCCCACAACTTGGTGAAGGCAACCTTCGGAGCATTGTGCGAGTTGCGTGACGCATTGAGCGTAGCACGCGTTCGCGGTATTTCGATGGATCAAGTGTTTAACGGTTAATATTTGAATCGAAATGGCAAGATTGAAAATTACCCAAATCAAGAGCCGCATTGGTGCAACGACGCGTCAGTGCCGCAACCTCGACGCACTGGGTTTGAAGCGTATCAACGCAAGTGTTGAGCACGACGACTCGGTAATTATTAAAGGTATGCTTGAGCGTGTTAAGCACCTTGTAAAGGTCGAGGAGATCGCAAAATAAGTTTAACCGATAAGGATTAAAAAGAAATGGAACTCAATAATTTGAAACCCGCACAGGGTTCTACACATCACGACAAGAGAGTCGGTCGCGGTGCAGGTTCGGGCAACGGCAACACTGCAGGTCGTGGTCACAAAGGTGCACAGTCGCGTTCGGGCTACTCGCGTAAATTAGGTTTCGAGGGTGGACAGATGCCTTTGCAGCGTCGTTTGCCTAAGTTCGGTTTCACGAACTTGAAGCGCGTAGAGTTCAAGGCCATCAACCTTTCAACTTTGGAAGAGTTGGCTGCCAAGAATTCGTTGAGCGAGATCACGCTCGAGACTTTGATCTCGGCAGGTTTCGTATCGGGCAAGGATCGCGTAAAGATCTTGGGCAACGGTACGGTATCGAAGGCGCTGACGGTCAAGGCTCACGCATTCTCGAAGTCGGCTGAGGCTGCTATCGTAGCCGCAGGCGGTAGCGTAGAAAAACTTTAAAGAACATTACAAACCCAAAGATTATGAATTCGTATATTGTTGTTGGTCTTGTCTTTTTGGTGGTAATCGTTCTTTTGGCGACCAACAAGAAATTGGTTGAAACCCTCAAAAATATGTTCAAGATCGAAGAGCTCCGTAAGCGTGTACTCTACACGCTGGGTCTTCTCTTGATCTATCGTTTGGGCAGTTTCATCGTAATCCCGGGTATCGACCCTGTAACTCTGGAGACCGGAAAGGGCCTTGCTTCGCAAATCGAAGGTAACGGTTTGCTCGGCCTTTTGGATGTTTTCTCGGGTGGTGCGTTCAGCAACGCCTCGATCTTCGCTTTGGGTGTGATGCCGTACATCACCGCTTCGATCATCATCCAGTTGATGGGTATGATGGTTCCCTACTTCCAGAAAATGCAGAAGGAGGGCGAGAGCGGTCGTCGTAAGATGAATCAGTGGACTCGCTTCCTTACGATCGGTGTGTTGCTGCTGCAAGGCCCCGCCTACATCACCAACCTGCACCATCAGGCAGCAGACGCATTCGTCTACGGAAACTCTTTTGGCATTGTTGCAATGATGACGCTGATCCTGATCGCCGGCACGATGTTTATCATGTGGCTTGGAGAGAAGATCACGGATAAGGGCATTGGTAACGGTATTTCGCTGATCATCATGATCGGTATCGTGGCTCGTCTGCCTCACGCCTTGATGGCAGAGGTGACTTCGGTCTTCGAGAAGGCTAACGGTAGCGCCATCATGTTGATCGTGGAGCTGGTCTTCCTGTTCTTGGTCTTCATGGCAACAATCGCTGTGGTACAGGCAGTCCGCAAGGTGCCCGTACAGTATGCTAAGCGTATCGTCGGTAACAAACAGTATGGTGGTGTGCGCCAGTACATCCCCTTGAAGATGAATGCTGCGAATGTGATGCCTATCATCTTCGCACAGGCACTGATGTTTATTCCGGCTCTGTTCGCAGACACCGCATTTGGTCAGGCATTCGCCAATATGCAGGGTTTCTGGTACAACTTTACACTTGCAGTGTTGGTAATTGCGTTCACCTACTTCTATACCGCAATTATCATCAATCCTCAAATGATGGCCGATGACATGAAGCGCAACGGCGGCTTTATCCCGGGAGTGAAACCGGGTAAGCAGACCGTGAACTACATCGATACCATCATGACGCGCATCACCTTCCCGGGTTCGATCTTCTTGGCAATCGTGGCAATTCTGCCCGCCATCGCCATGTTGCTCGGCGTAAACCAAGCATTCGCTTACTTCTACGGAGGTACTTCGTTGCTGATTATGGTCGGTGTTGTGCTCGACACTCTGAAACAAATAGAGAGCTACCTGTTGATGCGTCACTACGATGGTCTGATGAAGACGGGTCGTATTCAGGGACGACACTAATAGGGTTTTTCCGATGAGTTTTATTTAATTAAAAGATGATATTTTTAAAAACAGACGAGGAGATCGAATTGCTCCGTGAGAACAACCATTTGGTTGCGATGACTCTTGCCGAAGTGGGTCGCCACATTCGTGCAGGTGTTTCAACTGCAGAGTTGAACAAAATCGGCGATGAATTTATTCGTGATCACGGCGCAGTACCCGCTTTCTTAGGATACGAAGGCTACCCTGCATCGTTGTGTATCTCTGTGAACGAGCATGTAGTCCACGGTATCCCATCCGAGAAACAGATCCTGAAAGAAGGAGATATTGTTTCGGTCGATTGCGGTACCTTTATGAAGGGGTTTGTTGGTGATTCGGCTTACACATTTGCCGTTGGAGAGGTTGGTGCGGAAGTACGCCAGCTGATGGATGTCACCAAAGAGGCTCTTTGTAGAGGTGTGGCACAGGCCAAAGCCGGAAATCGCGTAGGCGACATTTCGGCAGCAGTGCAGAATTACGCTGAAAGTTTTGGATACGGCGTAGTGCGCGAGTTGGAAGGTCACGGTCTGGGTCGAAGAATGCACGAGGACCCGGGAGTACCTAACTACGGCGCACGCGGTCGTGGCCCTCTGTTGAAAGAGGGTATGGTAATCTGCATCGAGCCCATGATTACGATGGGCAACAAGGCTATTGTATTCGAACAGGATGGTTGGACGGTTCGCACCCGCGACCGCAAGCCTGCCGCTCACTTCGAGAAGGCAGTTGCGATCCGCAAGAACGGACCCGATGTTTTGACCGATTTTGATATCATCGAACAAGCATTACAAAAGTAGACTCTATGGCAAAACAGGCTGCTATCGAACGGGACGGTACGATCATCGAGGCTCTGTCCAACGCAATGTTCCGCGTTGAATTGGACAACGGTCACATCCTTACCGCCCACATCTCCGGAAAGATGCGTATGCACTACATCAAGATTCTTCCGGGGGACAAAGTTAAAGTGGAGATGACTCCCTACGATTTGACGAAGGGACGCATCTCTTTCAGGTACAAATAAAAGGCTTGACACCATGAAAGTAAAAGCATCTATCAAAAAGAGAAGCGAGGATTGCAAGATCGTTAAGCGTAAAGGCAAACTTTATGTGATTTGCAAGAAGAATCCCAAGTTTAAAATGCGCCAAGGGTAATTTAAACTTAAACGAGTAATTAAAGAAGAAAAAGAATTTATATGGCACGTATAGTCGGTGTAGATTTACCAAAAAACAAGAGAGGCGAGATCGGCTTGACCTACATTTATGGCATCGGTCGCTCGACCGCTCGCACCATTCTCGACAAGGCTGGCATCAGCCATGACCTCAAAGTAGAAGAGTGGTCTGACGATCAAGTAGGTGCAATTCGTTCGACGATTGCCGAGTTGGGCATCAAAGTCGAGGGCGAATGCCGTTCGATCGTACAGTTGAATATCAAACGATTGATGGATATCGGTTGCTACCGTGGCATCCGTCACCGTCTGGGTCTTCCGGTTCGCGGTCAGTCGACCAAGAACAATGCGCGTACTCGCAAGGGTCGCAAGAAGACAGTCGCAAACAAGAAAAAGGCAACAAAGTAATCTTTAGAGAATTATGGCAAAGAAAACTGGAACAGTTAAGAAAAAGGTTGTTAAGGTTGGTGCAATGGGCAATGCCTATGTTCACTCGACATTTAACAATGTGATCATCACCATTACCAACGAGGTAGGTGATGTCATCAGCTGGGCTTCGGCCGGTAAGATGGGTTTCCGTGGTTCGAAGAAGAATACCCCCTACGCAGCCCAAACCGCTGCCGCAGACTGCGCCAAGGTCGCATACGACATGGGTCTGCGCAAGGTAAAGGTTTATGTGAAGGGCCCGGGTGCAGGTCGTGAGTCGGCCGTTCGTACCATCCATGGAGCAGGTATCGAGGTAATGGAGATTATCGATGTTACACCGCTGCCCCACAACGGTTGCCGTGCTCCTAACCGTCGTCGCGTCTAATTTTTAGACACAACATTAACGCGTTTAGGAATATTCAACTTATTTAATTGTAAAAACAATGGGAAAATATACAGGACCAAAATCGAAGATCGCCAGAAGATTCGGCGAAGCTATTTACGGTGCGGATAAAGTGCTCGAAAAGCGTAACTATCCTCCCGGCCAGCACGGTTTGGCACACAAGCGTAAGAAGGTGTCGGAGTACGGCATGCAGTTGAACGAGAAGCAGAAGGCAAAGTACACCTACGGTTTGTTGGAGAAGCAGTTCTCGCGCACTTACGAGGCAGCAGCCCGTATGGGCGGTATTACGGGTGATCACTTGTTGCAGCTCTTGGAGCAGCGTTTGGACAATGTGGTTTACCGTTTGGGTATCGCTCCCACGCGTGCAGCCGCTCGTCAGCTCGTTTCGCACCGTCACATTTGCGTAAACGGCAATGTAGTGAACATCCCTTCGTACACTTTGCGTGTAGGCGACATCGTTTCGGTACGCGAGAAGTCGAAGAGCTTGGAGGTGATTACCAACTCGTTGGCAGGTGGCGCAAAGAGCCGCTATGCATGGCTTGAGTGGGATAACGCCACGATGAGTGGTAAGTTCATCCAGATGCCCGAGCGCGAGGAGATCCCCGAAAACATCAAGGAGCAGCTCATCGTCGAGTTGTACTCGAAATAGTAATTAACTGAATTCAACATTATTATGGCAATATTAGCATTCCAGAAACCTGAGAAGGTTATTATGCTCGAGTCTACCTCCTCGTTCGGAAAGTTTGAGTTCCGTCCGTTGGAGCCCGGATTCGGTATGACTGTCGGTAACGCGTTGCGTCGTATCCTGCTCTCTTCACTGGAGGGTTACGCGATCACAACTGTCAAGGTTGCCGGTGTCGATCACGAGTTTGCCGCCATCCCCGGCGTGATGGAGGATATGTTGAACATCATCCTCAATCTGAAACAAATCCGTTTTATCCGTACGGTTGAGAATCAGGATGCCGAGAAGGTATCGGTAAATGTTGCGGGAGTAACGGAGTTGACTGCCGGATATATCTCGAATTATTTGTCGTTCTTCAAGGTTTTGAACCCCGACTTGGTGATCTGTCACTTGGCTCCGGGCACGAAGATGCAGATCACGCTTACCATCGGTAAGGGTCGCGGCTATGTGCCTTCGGAGGAGAACATGCCCGCCGACTGCGAGTTCGGAACGCTTCCGATCGACTCGATTTTCACCCCGATCAAGAATGTAAAGTACTCGATCGAGAACTATCGTGTGGAGCAGAAGACCGACTACGAGAAGTTGAATTTGGAAATTACTACCGATGGGTCGATCCACCCCAAGGAGGCTCTGAAAGAAGCCGCCAAGATCCTCATCCAACACTTCATGCTCTTCTCCGACGAGAAGATCACCGTGAACATGGAGGATTCGAACGAGACCGAGGAGTTCGATGAAGATGTACTGCACATGCGTCAGCTTCTGAAGACGAAATTGGCCGATCAGGATCTTTCGGTTCGTGCATTGAACTGCTTGCGCGCAGCGGATGTAGACACGGTAGGCGATTTGGTCAAGCTGAATCGCACCGACCTGTTGAAGTTCCGCAACTTCGGTAAGAAGTCGCTCACGGAGCTCGATGAACTGTTGGCTTCGCTGAACCTAAAGTTCGGTATGGATGTATCAATTTACAAACTTGACAAAGATTAATCATGAGACACAATAAGAATTTTAACCACCT
>SAMEA104404097__coassemble_2272_pt1 | contig 13676 bp, 10 predicted proteins | sample SAMEA104404097__metabat2_high_PE_016 | metagenome-assembled genome bin SAMEA104404097 (sample SAMEA104404097) | Balaenoptera acutorostrata | reverse complement strand
CGAAGCCCCACTCCTCGCCTGCCGTGCAGAAGATGAAGTCGGTGTGGTTCTCGGGCACGAAGCCGAATTTGATCTGCGTACCTTCCAAGAAGCCCTTGCCGATGAATCCGCCCGAACCGATGGCAATCTTCGACTGATTGACATTGTAGTCCACGCCCTGCGGGTCGGAGATGATGCCCAAGAAACTCAAGATGCGGTCGCGCTGATGCTGTTTGAGGATCGAATTGAAGATATAGTCGGTGGTAGGCAGGAAGACCATCATGCCCACGAACAGACTCAAGATGATGAAGATGTTATTCAGATTGGCGCGGTAGGCATAGACCACAACAACTATGAGCGACAAGAGGGTCGTAGTCAGGAGACAGCCGTAGAGCGACATCGCCCCCGGAGCCGCTACCCCGATGCCGATTTTGAGCAAGATCGTTGCCAAAGCCACCGAAGCCAAGTAGATGATGCGCGATTTCCATTGGCGGTTCATCATCGCTTCAGACAGCGTGCAGACCACGATGGCGAGGATCAGAAGGGTCATGGGCGACAACAAAAACGAGATGATAAACAAGGCGGCGATGAGCAGTACGGGGATGCACAGCCACTTGTTCAGCCCCTCGCGGTACAACACAAAAAGAAACGATCCCAACACGATGCCCGACCCCGTATCGTTCTGTAATACAATGATTATCAACGGAGTACAAATCACCATAGCGACTTTACGAAGGTCGCTCGCCTTGTTGATCGAGAACGAATAAGCACTCATCACGCGCGCCAACGCCAACGCTGTGGCGATTTTGGCGAACTCCACGGGTTGGATCTGCACCGATCCAATCTTGAACCACGCCTTTGCGCCATTGACCTCGTGACCGAACAACAGTGCCGCCAGCAACATACCGAGACCGAGCAGATACGAAGGATAGGCATACATATGGTAGAAACGCCCATCGAGCAACAGCACCACAAGCCCCACCGACCACGCCGCACCGATCCACACCAACTGCTTCATGTAGTAGTGCGACATGGAGAACGGCGAGGGAGCATATTCGTCGTAGCTCGCCGAAAAAATCGACAGCAGACCCACCAACACGATCGCCACATAGATGGCGATCGTACCAAAGTCGATGCCTTCGAAGATGCGGTTATGACTTCTACTTCCCATATTTTCGCGGATAATTTATCTGTTTTTCTTTGACATACTTTACCAACTCGGGGCGGCGGATGGTGTCCGTTAGGTAGTATTCCTCCAACAGCGAAGCGATCGGCAGAGCGATCGTTGCGCCAAATCCGCCGTTCTCGACATAGACCGATATGGCGATCTTGGGGTTGTCCTTCGGGGCGAACGACAAGAAGGTCGAGTGGTCGGTTCCGTGGGGGTTCTGCGCCGTACCGGTCTTACCGCAGACATTCAATCCGGGCAACTTGGCACGGGTCGATGTTCCGCCCACATTCACACCGCGCCACATGCCCTCGACAATCGGGTCGAAGTGTTTGCGGTCGACCATACAATAGTGGCGTTCGTAGAATCGGCGGTCGATCGAATCGCGCCCCTCGATTTTCTTCACGATGTGGGGGATGTAGTAGTAGCCCCTGTTCGCCACGATGCACGCCAAGTTTGCCAGCTGCAAGGGCGTACATCCCAACTCGCCCTGACCGATCGACAGCGAGAGCACCGTCAGCGGGTTCCACGAATTGCGGTAGCATTTATCATAGAACGCGCGCGTGGGCACATAGCCGCGCCCCTCATCCAAGAAGTCCGAGCCCAACTTGCGCCCGAAGCCGAAGCTCTCGACATACTCCCTCCACTTTTCGTAAGCCTCCTTCGGGCTGGAGTATCGGCGGTTGTCGAGAATGTCGCGGAACACATAGCAGAAGTAGGCGTTGCACGATGTGGCGACCGCCGCGCGCAGATCGAGCGGCGAAGAGTGGGCGTGGCAACCCATCTTCTTGTTGCCGTAGGAGTAGCCCAAATGGCAGGAGTGGGTGTCGGACGGGCGCAGCACGCCTTCCTGCAATCCGATCAAGCCCTGCACCACCTTGAAGGTCGATCCCGGGGGATATTTCGCCTTCACGGCGCGGTTGAACAACGGATTGCGCTTGTTATGGAGGAGCTTCATGTAGTTGTTGCCTCGGTTGCGCCCGACCAATTCATCGGGGTCGAATGTGGGCGATGAAACCATCATGAGGATCTCGCCCGTGGAGGGTTCGATTGCCACCGCCGCACCGATCTTGCCCGCCATGAGTTCCTCGCCCAAGAGTTGCAGGCGGGCATCGATCGTAGATGTGATGGCGTGTCCCGCAACGGGCAGAGAGTCGTACAGACCGTTCATAAACGCGCCCTTGGGTGTGCCGTGGGTATCGCGCTCCTTGACGATCATGCCCTTCACGCCCTTCAGTTCATCTTCGTAGGACGACTCCACGCCCGTCAGTCCGATGTAGTCGCCCGCCACATAGTGGGGGTTGCGTTTGAGGATGTCGGGACTCACGGGTCCCACACTGCCCAAAAGGTTACCGCCGATCTTGCGCGGATATTCGCGCATGGTGCGGTCTACGGTGTAGAATCCCGAAAAATTACATTCGTCGAGGCGCATCTTCTCCTCCTGCAACAAGTAGTTGGTCAAGAGGTGGGGCGCACGCGGGCTCCGCGATGCTTTGCGCAGTTCCTTGCGCAGTTTTTCGGGCGAAAGCCCCGTCACCTGACACAGACGCGTGGTGTCGAAGCCCTCCTTGTCCAACTCGCGGTAGACGACCATCAGGTCGTAGCACGCACGGCTCTGCACCAGATACTCGCCGTTGCGGTCGAAAACCTCGCCACGCGGGGGATACTGCACGATCTTGAGTTGTGCGTTGCGCAGAGCACGAACCTTATACTGATCATCGATGAGCTGTATGTAGAACAAACGCCCCAACAACAGCGAGAAAATCAGCAGCACCACGCATTGCAGCGTGCGCTTGCGGGCAAATCCTTCCAAGCTGTCGATCATTGGCGGGCGGAATTAGCCGTGAAAACACGGGCGATCAACCATACGAAAAGAATCGTCACGGAACTACTCAACACAATACGCAGGATGGTATGGATCAAGTAGTTATACGACAACGCCTCCAACAAAAAAAACACCGTGTGATGCACGATAACAGCGAGAACGATGTATTCCACAAATTTATGCGCACCCATACGCTCCACCGAAGGCACGCCCCCCTCGCGCTCCTCTTCGCGATTGAGGAACATGCCCAGCAGGCGCGGACGGATGAATGCCACGGGAAGTGTGGTGAGGGTATTCAACCCCGCGATGCCCATCACCGCATCCATCGTCATGCCCGTGAACAAGCCCAGCAAGAGCAACGCCCACGAAGGAGTATCCATCGGAAGAAGCAGGATGAACGCTATGTAAATCAGCGGGTTAAGATAGATGCTGATCATGAGGTTGTCGAACAGAAAGATCTGCAACAAGACCACCGCCACGAAGAGCAACATATAGGGTAATATTCTGTACATGGGTTATTTCTTGTAATAATGTTCCAATTTGGGGCTTTTCTTCAGTTCATCGATCTCGCCCTTATCGACACGCTCTACCAAAAGCACCTTGCTCAACGATGAGAACGGCGCAGTCAAACGCACCTTGGCGTTGTAGCGCGTTTCGGTCTCGTTCATGGTGATCTGTTCGATCGTACCGATCGGCACATTGCCGAACGAAATCTCCAAGCCCGCCGAAACCACCGCCTGCCCCACCTCGGGGAAGTCGTATTTCGACACATCCTTCATCATCATCACCTCGGGATCGAGTCCGTCCCAAACCAGCGTACCCAAGCCCTCGTTGTTGTTGCCGTCCTTGTTTTCGACCTTGAGTCTGCCGTTGAGCTTCAAACCCACGCTCAAGATCGACACCGCCACCGAATAATTCTCCGAGCAGTCTGCCACATAGCCCACTAATGCCCCCTCGGGCGAGAGGAGGGTCATGTCCTCTCTCACGCCATCCTTACGCCCGCAGTTCAGCACTACGAGGTTTCGCTCGCGATTGACCGTATTGGAGATCACCGAAGCGTGGATCACGCGGAACTTCGATTTTGTAGCAGGTGATACATAGTAGGTTTGGCGCACCGAATCGCGGGCAATGAGCTCCTCATAGCCCGCCACCTTCTCGCTCAAACGCGCCACATAGTCCAAAAGTTCGTCATTGACTTGGCTGAGGTGGAAGTAACTGCGTATATCCGCCATCAAGCCGTGAACGCCGCCCACCATCGAATTGGCGCGGGTCAAAAGACGCGCCTCGGTGTAGGAGGTCGAATGGGCGTAGTAGTTGATGGCCAAAACCTCCAACACCACGAAAAGCACAAAGAGATATGTGCTGCGTATGAACTCGATTAATTTGTGCAAAGCTCGTTCAATTATTAAAGATTGCGGGCCGTAGCCCGCAATCAATTCACGATCGATCCGCTTTCAGCCGGCAGCCCGTTTCCCATCGGGAAACGAACCATCGCCAAAGCGTGATCTTCAACTCATATACATCCGATTTTCGGTCGGATGCCGAATTTTCAATTCTCAAACGGAATCCCTCGTACCCTTATTTCATCAGGAACGAGAATCCGTTGATGTTCTTGAGCGCCACGCCCGTACCGCGAGCCACAGCGCGCAGGGGGTCTTCGGCGACATGGAACGGGATGCCGGTCTTTTCGTTCAGACGGCGATCCAAGCCCTTGATCAAGGCACCACCGCCCGCCAAGTAAATGCCGTTCTTCACGATGTCGGCATACAACTCGGGAGGCATCGAACCCAAAACCTTCATCAGCGCAGCATCGATCTTCGCCAACGATTTCTCCAACGCAAACGCGATCTCGCGATAGCTCAGCGACACGGTCTGGGGCAGCGGCGTGAGGATGTTGGGTCCCGTCACCACGCAATCCTCGGGTTCTTCCTCGAGGGTGGGGCAAGCCGCACCGATCTGACATTTGATCATCTCGGCAGTACGCTCACCGATGCGGATGTTATGCTGCTGGCGCACATACGAGAGGATGTCCTCCGTGAAGACATCGCCCGCCACATTGATCGACTCGGAACAAACGATACCGCCCAACGAGATGCAGGCGATCTCGGTCGTACCGCCGCCGATGTCGATGACCATGTTGCCCTCGGGCGCCTCGACATCGAGTCCCGCACCCAAAGCAGCCGCCATCGGCTCATAGATCATATATACCTCGCGACCGCCGGCGTGCTCCGCCGAGTCGCGTACTGCGCGAATTTCGACATTGGTCGATCCCGACGGGATACAGATCACCATACGCAACGAAGGGGCAAAAAGACTGCCCGAGGTCTTGACCTTCTTGATCAGACCGCGCAACATCAGCTCCGTGGCGTTGAAGTCGGCGATCACGCCGTCCTTCAGCGGACGAATGGTCTTGATGTTGGGGTTGGTTTTTTCGTGCATCTGGCGGGCTTCGTGTCCGATAGCGACCAATTTACCCGAATGAACATCGAGGGCAACGATCGACGGCTCGTCGACCACCACCTTGCCGTTATAGATCACCAAAGTGTTAGCTGTTCCCAAATCGATCGCCAACTCTTGTGTCAATGAAAAAAGTCCCATATTAGCTCACCTACCTTATAATATTTTCAAATGATTTGATAGTCAATACTTTACGACAAAAATTGCAAACTCCTTTCGCAGAAAACAATTCTTAGGAACAAAGGTAACAAAAAGCCTTGTATATTCGGGTCTTTTTTTCTGATTTTTTTTATTATATTTGTATTGTTAAAGTGAAACTAATGTTATGGAATGTAAAATACAAAACAACGCCCGCTATGCCGTCATCGGCTACGGAAGTTGGGCAACAGCCATTGTAAAACTTTTGACAACCAACTTGGAACATGTGGGTTGGTACATCCGCAATGCCGAAGTGCTCGAATCGCTCAAAACCACGGGGCGCAACCCCAAATACCTGAGCGATGTGGAGTTCGACATCGAGCGCATCGCCCCCTCCGACGACCTCAACTCGGTGGTTGCCGAAGCCGATGTGATCGTCATGGCATGCCCCTCGGCTTACCTCAAGAAATTCTTGGAACCGCTGTCGGTTTCACTCGAAGATAAATTCATCATCTCCGCCATCAAGGGCATTGTACCCGACGACTACACCACCGTCGTGGAGTACATCCACGACCATTACGGACTGTCGTTCAACCAGATGGGCTTGTTGATCGGCCCGTCACACGCCGAAGAAGTGGCGCGCGAGCGGCTAACCTACCTCACGGTCGTATCGCCGCAGGAGGAGATGGCGCACGAATTGGGCAAACAGTTCCAGACACCCTACATTCACTTGAGCTACTCGGTCGATCTGTACGGCATCGAGTACTCCTCGATCATGAAGAACATTTACGCCTTAGCTGTGGGTATGGCTGTGGGCTTGGGTTATGGCGACAACTTCCTGGCGGTGCTGATCTCCAACTCGGTCAATGAAATGACCCGCTTCTTGCAGGAGAGCTACCCCACCGAGCGCAACACCTTGGCATCGGCTTACTTGGGCGATCTGCTCGTTACTTGCTACTCGACTTACAGCCGCAACCGCCGTCTGGGACTTCTGATCGGTCACGGATGCACCGTCAAGAGCGCGCTGAACGAGATGACGATGGTTGCCGAGGGCTACTTCGCCGCCGACACCATCCGCCACATCAACACGCGCCACAACATCGATATGCCCATCGCCGAGATGGTCTACAATGTGCTCTACAAGCACGCATCGGTGCGCAAGAGCATGAAAGAACTTACAAAGAAACTGATCTAAACTTACGGAACACCTGAAAATTCAACCAATATGAACACTTTGAAATTAAACATCACAAAGAGCGGCATCTGTCCTACGCCCCAAACAGAACAGGTCGCCCTCGAAGCCAATGCCCTCTTGGAATCGGGCAGAGGAGCAGGCAACGATTTCTTGGGATGGGTCAATCTCCCGTCCTCCATTACCGAAGAGGAGTTGACAGACATCGAGCGCACGGCACAGCGTCTGAGAGCAAAATCCGACTTGGTGATCTGTATCGGCATCGGCGGTTCGTATCTCGGTGCAAAGGCGGTGCTCGATGCGATGAGCAATCCGTTCAGACTCCTGCACAAGGAGCAGAAAGACCCCACGGTGGTCTTCGCCGGCAACAACATCTCGGAGGACTACATCCACTCGCTGATGGAGGCATCCAAAGAGCATGAGATCTCCACGATCATCATCTCCAAATCGGGCACAACCACAGAGCCCGCCATCGCGTTCCGCTTGGTCAAGGAAGAGATCGAGCGCCGTTACGGCAAGGAGGATGCCCGCGAGCGCATCGTGGCAATCACCGACAAGGCACGCGGTGCCCTGAAGACTTTGGCAACGCAGGAGGGTTACACCTCCTACATCATCCCCGACAATGTGGGCGGTCGCTATTCGGTTTTGACCCCGGTAGGACTACTGCCGTTGGCTGTGGCAGGTATCGACATCCGCGCGTTGGTGGGCGGTGCCCGTACCATGGAGCAGGCTACCTCCTCGAAAGTTCCCTTTGCGGAGAACCCTGCGGCGATCTATGCCACTGTGCGCAACGAGCTGTACAAGTCGGGCAAGAAGATCGAGATCTTGGGTTCGTACGAACCGCGCCTGCAATACATCAACGAATGGTGGAAACAGCTCTACGGCGAGAGCGAGGGCAAGGAAGGCAAGGGTATTTTCCCCGCAAGCGTAACCCTCACCGCCGATCTTCACTCGATGGGTCAGTACATCCAAGAGGGTGAGCGCACGCTGTTTGAAACGATCATCTCGATTGCCGAGCCCGACCACAAGGTGGTGATCGATGCCGACAAGGAGAATCTGGACGGTCTGAATTTCTTGGCAGGCAGACGCATTTCAGAGGTCAATGCACAAGCCGAGTTGGGCGTTCAGTTAGCTCATGTCGATGGCGGCGTACCCAACCTGCGCATCGAGCTCCCGAAGATCAATGCCGAAACGATCGGCTCACTTCTGTACTTCTTCGAGCGCGCGTGCGGCATCAGCGGCTACATGCTCGGCGTAAACCCCTTCAACCAGCCCGGTGTGGAGGCCTACAAGAAGAATATGTTCGCTTTGCTCAACAAACCCGGTTATGAGGAAGAGTCCAAAGCGATCCGTAAGCGTTTGTAATTTCCGCAAAACAACCTGCAATAAGGGCGGTCTTTCCGTGTGGGAAGACCGCCCTTATTTATATAGGTATCGAAAAACGCGCCAAAAGAAAGACCTCCTGCCGCAAAAACGCAGGGAAAATTTGATCGAAAAATCGAATATAGAGCCGACGGTTATTCAAAAAATCGAGTTAAGGTGTGGTTTTTCCTGAAAAGATTTTTTATATTTGTAGGGAACAAACCAAACCAACCGCTATAAACCTTATGGCTAATCGAGAACTTTTATTAGGAGATGAAGCCCTTGCATTAGGGGCACTCCACGCAGGACTTACGGGCGTGTATGCCTATCCCGGCACACCATCAACCGAAATCACCGAGTACATCCAATCGAGTCCGCTCGCACGCGAACGCAAGATACATTGCACATGGTCGACCAACGAGAAAACCGCTATGGAAGCCGCCTTGGGCTGTTCGTTCGTCGGCAAGCGCGCCTTGGTCTGCATGAAGCATGTGGGCATGAATGTCTGCGCCGATGCCTTTGTCAATTCGGGCATGACGGGTGCCAATGGCGGCATCGTTGTGGTGGCTGCCGACGACCCCTCGATGCACTCCTCGCAGAACGAGCAGGACTCGCGCTTCTATGGCAAATTTGCCTTGTTGCCCGTATTTGAACCCTCGTCGCAGCAAGAAACCTACGAGATGGTGAAGGCAGCCTTCGACCTCTCGGAGCAATACCACATCCCCGTTCTGATGCGTATGACTACGCGCATGGCACACTCGCGTGCGGTGGTCGAAACAGGCGCAATCCGCGATGAGAACACCCTGCATTACCCCGATGAGGCGCTGCGCCGTCAATGGGTGTTGATGCCCGGCAACTCTCGCGTAAGATACAAGAAACTCATCGAGGACTATGCCGCGTTGGAAGACGAAGCGGTCAAGTGCCGTTTCAATTCCTACACCGATGCCGAAGATCGCTCGTTGGGCATCATCACCACGGGCATCGCCTATAATTATGTGATGGAGAACTACCCCCAAGGCTGTCCGCATCCGCTGCTAAAAATCACGCAATACCCCACCCCGCGCGATTTGATCCGCCGTATGGCGCGCGAGTGCCGCGAAATCCTCGTCATTGAGGAGGGACAACCCGTTGTGGAGGAGGCTCTGCGCGGTATTTTGGATCAGCCGCTGCCCATCCGCGGTCGCCTCTCGGGCGAACTTCCGCGCACGGGAGAGCTGACGCCCGACATCGTGCGCATGGCATTGGGCATGGAGCCCTTGGAACGCCACGCCGCAAGCGAATATGTCGTTCCGCGCCCGCCCGCATTGTGCCAAGGTTGCGGCCACCGCGACATGTACACCGCCCTGACGGAGGTGGTGCACGAGATCGAGAACGCCAAGGTATTCAGCGACATCGGCTGCTACACCTTGGGCTGGCTGGCTCCGTTCCACGCCATCGATTCGTGTGTGGAGATGGGGGCTTCGATCACCATGGCGAAAGGTGCAGCCGATTCGGGCCAGCATCCCGCAATTGCCGTCATAGGCGACTCGACCTTCACCCATTCGGGCATGACGGGTCTGTTGGATGCCGTCAATGCCAAGAGCAACATCGTGGTGATCATATCGGACAACCTCACCACGGGTATGACCGGCGGTCAGGACTCGGCAGGTACGGGTCGCTTGGAGCGTATCTGCATGGGTTTGGGCGTGGAGGAAGACCATGTGCGGGTGGTCGTTCCGCTGCCGAAAAACCGCGAAGCGATCAAGCAGGTCATTCGCGATGAGATTGCCTATGACGGCGTGTCGGTGATCATCCCCCGCCGCGAGTGCATCCAAACCGCCAAGCGCCACGCACAACAGCGCGCCAAAGAGTTGAAAAAGAATAAACAAGATTAGTCATGAAAATCGATATTATACTTTCGGGCGTGGGAGGTCAAGGCATCCTCTCAATTGCCACGGTGATCGGTAAAGCCGCACTCACCGAAGGATTATACATCAAACAAGCCGAGGTTCACGGCATGAGCCAGCGAGGAGGCGATGTGCAGTCGAATCTGCGCTTATCGTCCACCGAGATCCGTTCGGACCTGATCGCTCAAGGTGCTGCCGACATCATCATCTCGATGGAGCCGATGGAGGCGTTGCGCTATCTGCCCTACCTCAAGAAGGACGGATGGCTCATCACCAACACCGAGCCGTTTGTAAACATTCCGAATTATCCCGAAATGGAAGCCGTGAAGCGCGACTTGGAGGCTCTAAAGCATGTCGTGCAGATCGACATTGCCGCCATGGCACGCGAGATCGCATCGCCCCGCTCGGCGAACATCGTGCTGTTGGGCGCAGCCGCTCCCTTCCTTCAGATCGAACCCCACAAGATCGAGGACGGCATCCGCGCCATCTTCGGGCGCAAAGGCGAGGAAGTCGTCGAGATGAACCTCAAGGCATTCCGCGCAGGTTATGAATATGCTCAAAAACAGATCAAGTAATGAACCTTCCACTCGATAAACAGCTCCTCGACTCCGTGTTGAAGTCGATGGACATCGCAGACATCTCCGCTGCGACCATCCGCCAATCGGGAGATATTGCGCGCAAATTGGAGCGCGAAACGGGCATCGATTTTCTCCATCTGGAGATGGGCATCCCGGGTCTTCCGCCCGAACGGGTGGGCGTGGCTGCCGAAGTCAAGGCGTTGGAAAATGGCGTGGCTTCAAAATATCCCAATATGTTCGGCATTCCCGAATTGAAGGAGGCGGCATCGCGGTTCATCAAGGCTTTTGTCAATATCGATGTCGATCCGTTGGGCTGCATCCCGACCGTGGGATCGATGCAGGGCAGTTTCAACTGCTTCCTGATGACCTCACAGCTCGATCCTCAGAAGGACACCGTGCTCTACATCAACCCCGGATTCCCCGTGCAGCGCATGCAGACCAAGATCCTCGGCATCCGCAGCGAGTCGTTCGACATCTATGAATACCGTGCCGAGAAGCTCCGACCGAAGTTGGAGGAAATCCTCTCGAAAGGCAACATCTGCTCGATCGTGTACTCCAACCCCAACAACCCCGCGTGGATCTGCCTCACGGAGGATGAACTGCGCACCATCGGCGAGTTGGCGACCAAGTACGATGCCGTTGTGGTGGAGGATTTGGCGTACCTCTGCATGGACTTCCGCAAGCCGTTGGGACGCCCCAACGAACCGCCGTTCCAAGCATCCGTGGCACACTACACCGACAACTACATGATTCTGATTTCGGGATCGAAGATCTTCAGTTATGCGGGTCAAAGAATCGCTATCACCGCCATTTCCAACAAGTTGTACCACCGATTCTACCCCGCTCTGAAGGAGCGCTACGGCATCGGACATTTGGGCGATGCCTATGTTCTGACCTTCCTCTATGCCGCTTCATCGGGCACGAGCCACTCGGCACAGCACGCCTTGGCAGCCATGTTCTCTGCAGCCGCCGAGGGGCGCTTGGATTTCGTGAGCGAGATCGCGGAATACGGACGGCGCGCGGCGCTGACGAAAGAGATCTTCTTCCGCCACGGATTCCACATCGTTTACGACAAAGATATGGATGAGAAGGTGAGTGACGGATTCTTCTACACCATTGGTTACAAGGACTATACGAGCGCACAACTGATCCAAGAACTGCTTTTGGTGGGCGTTTGTGCCATCTCGCTGACCTCGACCGGAAGCCAGCAACACGGCATCCGCGTGTGCATCTCGCAGATGAATCGCGAGGAGCAGTTCACCGATCTTGACAAGCGACTTTCGATTTTCGAACAAACACGATAACACGACCATGAACTATGTGAGTGCGGCAGATGCCGTAAAATTGATCCACTCCGGCGATCATGTTTTCATCCAAGGAAGCACCTCCATCCCCGAGGTGCTCGTCGCCGCCATGACCGAGCGCCATGCCGAGCTGCGTGGCGTAAAACTCTACTCGGGATTCGCCGTGGGCGCATTCGATGCCCCCTACTGCAAGCCCGAATACAAGGACTCGTTCCAAGTGAACAGCCTGTTCGTAGCCAACAACATCCGCAAATGGATGGCGGCGGGCTACGGACAGTCGATCCCCGCCTTCTTGGGCGAGATCCCCGCTTTGTTCCGCGACGGGACCATCCCGATGGATGTCACCTTGCTCAACTGCTCGCTTCCCAACGAGGAGGGCTACTGCTCCTACGGCATCTCCGCCGACTTGGCGTTCTCGGCAGCCGAGTGCTCCAAGACCATCATCGCGCAAATCAATCCCCACATCCCGTTCTCCTACGGCGATGCGCTGATCCATCTCTCGAAGATCGATGCGGCGGTCGAGGTCGATGCCCCGCCCGTGGAGCTGCCGACCCCCATTCCCAACGAAATCGAGACCAAAATCGGCGGCTACATCGCCGAGATGATCCCCGACGGGGCAACGCTTCAGATCGGTGTGGGCGGTATTCCCAATGCGGTACTGTCGGCTCTTCGCGACCACAAGCACTTAGGACTGCACACCGAGGCAATGACCGACGGGGTGCTGCCGCTGCTCGAAGCAGGCATCATCGACAACTCGCAGAAGAAGATTCTGCCGGGCATAACGGTAGGTTCTTTAGCATTGGGTTCTAAGGAGTTATACAAGTATATGGACTACCGGAAGGATCTTTTGATGAAGGATGTAGCTTGGACCAACGACCCGTTCCGCATCCGCCAAAACCCGCGGGTGATGGCGGTTAATTCGGCGGTGGAGGTCGATCTCACGGGACAGATCTGCGCCGACTCTATAGGCGAGCGCATCATCTCGGGCGTGGGCGGACAGCACGACTTCATGTACGGCTCATCGCTCTCGGAGGGCGGCATGAATTTCATCGCCATCCCCTCGATGACGACCAAGGGCGAGTCGAAGATCAAACCTCTGCTGACGGCGGGCGCGGGTGTAGTTACCACCCGCCACATGATCCAGCATGTGGTGACGGAGTACGGCGTGGCGCATCTGCGCGGTCGCAACCTCCAAGAGCGCGCCAAGGAGCTGATCCGCATCGCCCACCCCTCGGTGCGCGATGAATTGGAAGCCGCCGCCATGAAACGCTTCGGACATTCGTGGGGGATGATGTGGTAATTTTCCGCAAAGATCGCCTATCGGATTCACCGACTGCGCAAGATTCGCGGATTTCGCATAATCACGACTTCGCGGATTTCCGCAAGTTCGCGCAGATGAGTTGTAATTTACACAAATGGTTTTCCCCTCTTTGTTGAGAGAGGAAAACCATTTAAAAGATTCGCCGCAAACCCGAGCGGTGCGTACAAACAATCCCGTGCGAATCACAGGAAATGCGTGTGGGACGGCATGGGTGAGCGCGAAATTGGATGCGAGAAAAAGAAACAAATCAACAACCCAACAATTTTTATTAGCGCCCTCTGCACCCCAAATTCGGGGTGTGGAGGGTATTTTTTACGGATTTTGGGGTAAAATGGGAATTATTTTGCCGAAAAATTTGGCAGATTGAAATATAAGACCTACATTTGCACACTCGAAAACCGAAAAGGTACTTGCCCAGGTGGTGAAATTGGTAGACACGCTACTTTGAGGGGGTAGTGAACAATTA
>SAMEA104404097__coassemble_2227_pt1 | contig 13875 bp, 12 predicted proteins | sample SAMEA104404097__metabat2_high_PE_016 | metagenome-assembled genome bin SAMEA104404097 (sample SAMEA104404097) | Balaenoptera acutorostrata | reverse complement strand
GCGAAGGGCGAGCAGGCTGTCAATGTAACCGTTATTGGATAAACACAATACTGCACATTCGATTTATGTAAGGAGGGATACCCGAGGGTGTCGCTCCTTTTTTCATGCCTTCTGTTCGGCGGGTTGCACAGACCGGGGCGCGAGCGGCACAGCCATACGGGGTTGGCGGGGTTGAGCAGGGTTCTGCGGAGTTGTGCGGAGTTGTGAAGGGTTGATCGGATCGGGCAGGTTGTGCAGATTATGCGCGATTGAGCGGATCGGGCGAGCACGAGCGGGTTGCAGAGGTGTGAAGGCAGGGATTTCCGCCCTGCCTAAAAAAGAAACGACCATCCTCGGGGGACAGCCGTCTCAAAGTTTAAACTCAAACCGAGGGGATGGTTTACCCTTCCATTAGTCAATTTCCGAATTTTCTTCGCCATTTTTTCGAGCATCGATCCTGCGCAAAATCTCCGCCACAAATTCATCGGGATCTTCCGCCGAGAGATAGATCCGCTCCTCATAAACATCGGTGATTTCGACCAAATTCCGCCATTGTGAGGCATAGACCTTCACGCGGTCGAAGTGCCTCAGATCGAAGTAATGACCGTAATAGCCGAAGAATCCCCACGCCCCGAAGAGCGGGAACATCCATCGTATTTTGCGCCGTTCGACCTTGTGAATCGAGGCGATTTCGGCGAGGGGAATCTCCGTAATGTCCAGCAGACAAACCACTTGCAGCTCCTCGTCCGTCACCACGATCCTGCGCGGAATCGACAACGCCATCAGCGCGATGATCGCCACCACAAACGAGGTGAACCACGCCGAAAGGTAGCCGCCCTCGTAGAGGAGAAACAACGCCACGCCCAACAGCACATAGACCACCAGATGGAGTGCCGTCCAATAGAGGGTGCGCCGATCGGTTTTATAGCGAAAAGTTTTCATAATCAATAGTTTGCGGGTCTGTGTACATAACGGATTTCTGCGCGATTTATTCTTCCGCTATGTGGTCATCTTCGCCCTCCTCCTCGGGTTCTTCGCGGGCTGCGAGGATGGCGGAAGCCACCACGAAATCGTCGGGTGTGGTGATCTTGAGGTTCGAGCGTTCGCCCTCGATGAGCGAGATCTTCACGCCGCTGCGCTCAACGACCGAAGCATCATCGGTGAACTCCTCGGAGAACTCCGCCTTATAGGCTCTTCTGAGGCAATCCGCGCGGAAGATCTGCGGGGTCTGCACGCAACGCAATGCGCTCCGATCGACAATCTCCGAGGTGCCGTCCTCGCCCACCATGCGCAACGAATCCACCACATTCACCACGGGCACAGCCGCCCCCGAGCGCACCGCTTCAAGTGCAACGCGCTCAATGAGTTGTTCGGTCACCAACGGGCGCACGCCATCGTGCACGGCGATCAGTTCGGGGTCGCGGGTCAAAGCCTCGATCCCATTGCGCACCGAGTAAAACCGCTCCGATCCGCCCGCCACCACATCGTGTTTCGCGACATTGAACCGCGCCGAAAGATCCTTCCAAAAGTCGATGTGTTCCTCGGGCAGCACGACCACGATTTCAGCCATCGGCACCGCCTCGCGAAAGGCGTTGATCGTGTGCGCCAAAACGGGTTCCATACCCAAAAATCGGAATTGCTTGGGGATCGCACCGCCACAACGCTTGCCGCTGCCGCCTGCCACGATCACAATTCCTATGCTCTGTTCCAACATAATCTCTAATCCATTAATTTTCAGCAGATAACGCCCACAGACTATTCTTCTGCGACAGCCGAATCAGTAGCCACCGAAGGACTAACCACAATCGAATCCAACTGCTTGATCTTCAATTCCTCAGCCACTTCTCCGTGCAATTCGGCGATAATTCGGTCGCGCACCTGCTCGAAGCGCGCGCGATGCTCCTTGCGGATGGGTTCCGAAGGCTCCTGCGGGATCTTGAGCGGGTTGATCGGCTTGCCGTTTTTCCAGATTCGGTAATCGAGGTGCGGGCCCGTGGACATACCCGTCGAACCCACATAACCGATCACCTGCCCCTGATGCACGCGCGATCCGTTCTGGATGCCTTTGGCAAATCGGCTCAGATGCAAATAGCCCGTGAGCATATTGCCTGCGTGCTTGACTTTCAAGGTGTTACCACCTCCGCCGCCCCAGCCTTTGTAGACCACGACGCCATCCGCTACGGAGTGAACCGGCGTACCCATCGGCGCGGCATAATCCACACCCGTATGCGGGCGCACGCGCTTGGTGACGGGATGACGGCGGGCGTAGGTGAAGGTCGAGCTGATGCGCGTGTATTTGAGCGGTGCTTTCAGCATCTGCTTGCGCAAACTCGCGCCGTCCGCCTCCCAATAGGTGATCTTATCGTCCTGCTTATAGGGAATGGCGTAGTACTCCTTCCCGCCGTGGTTGAACTGTGCGCCCCACACGCGCGAGATGCCCACCGAGAGGGTGTCATCGATGAACTTCTCATCGTAGATCACCGTGAAATTATCGCCCTTCTGGATGCCGAAAAAATCGACCGTCCATTGGTAGATCTCCTCCAATTCCGCCGCCAAGGCATAGGGCAAATTCTGCTCCATGATCGCACCCCACAGCGAGGATGAGATGTTCGCCGCCTTCTTTTGGCGCACCACCTTCGTGGGTTTTTCGCCCAAGCGCACCGCCACCGAATCCTCCTTCACAAAATCGAAAACCACATAGTCCGTCAGATTGCGTTCGTAGGCAAAATGGCGCAGGCGCAAAACGGAGGAATCGACCCGCTCCATAAACGCCGTAAAACGATGACCTGCACGGATTTGACGCAACGGGAACACCTCCTGTGCGGCACGGTCCAAGCGGTCGACCGAGGCAGCCGACACCCCTAATTCGCCCAAAATCCTGCCCATGGTTTCGCCCTCGCCCACCTCGCCCCGGCGAAGCTCGTAAAGGTCGGCATCGATGCCATAGAGGAGGTTCTTGGGGACTTCCACAACGGGCTCGCCGTCCCGCCCGTTATCGGTTTTGTCTTCGGAAGAAGAGCAGGCGGCCGCCGTCAGCAGCAGCAACGCCCAAAGTGCGCATTTAAGTCTTTTCATAGTTAAAGCAAATGTACGCAAAAAAAGCCGAAAAACCGCAAGTCACAACTCTATTTATTCCCACGCGCGGAGAAAAAATGCCGATTGTTTTGTTTTTCGGATAAATAGCCGTATATTTGAAAAGATATAGTATTAACCGAGATTTCGCTTAAAAAACAACACTCATCATGTGGAAATTCATGTTGGCACCTGTTGCATCCCTCTACAAAGCGGTTGTGTCTTTTAGGCACAGCCTCTTCGACCGGGGAATCTTGAAAAGCGAGCGATTCAAAATCCCGATTATCTGCATCGGCAACATCACCGTGGGCGGTACGGGCAAGACCCCTATGGCAGAGATGGTTATCGCCTACATGAAACAGCACCACAAAGTGGCTCTTCTGTCGCGCGGCTACGGGCGCAAGACCAAAGGCTACATCGAAGTTACGACCGATGCCCACTACCGCAAGGTGGGCGATGAACCCTTGCAGATCAAGCAGAAATTCCCCGAAATTAAGGTCATCGTGTGCGAGAAACGCACCGAGGGCATCCGCCGCATACAAAGAGAGCACCCCGAAGTCGATCTGATCATCATGGACGACGGTTTCCAACACCGCTATGTCGAGCCCAAGGTCAATATCGTGATGGTCGATGCCACGCGCCCGATTCAGCACGACAAGATGCTGCCCCAAGGCACGCTGCGCGACATTCCCGAACAGCTCTATCGCGCTCATTATTTCATCGTTACCAAGTGCCCCGAGCAGATGGCTCCGCTGGATCGCAGCCTTTTCAAGAAGACCCTTGCGCAGTATGCCTACCAGAGCATCTACTTCACGCGCTACGAGAGTTTCGGCCCGCAGCCCATCTTCGGCGAGGTGAAGTCGAAACCCCGATTCGATGGTCGGCAGGAGGTCATTGCGTTGTCGGGCATCGGCAATCCCAAGCCCTTCCTCAAGACCTTGAAGGAGCGCTACAAGGTGGTCGAGGAGTTGATTTTGGATGATCACCATGTCTACAAGATGCGCGACATCCACCGCCTCCAAGCCCTCTTGGAGAAGCACCCGGATGCCGTGATCATCACCACCGAAAAGGACTCGGTGAAGCTCACCAACCGCAACAAAATACAGCAGGTTTTACGGCAGAAGTTATTCTATCTGCCCATCAATATTTCGTTCATCGGAGATTCCGCCACGGATTTTCTCCAAAAATTAGAAGACGATGTTAGAGGAAATTAAAAAATGTGCCGCCTTTATCAAGGCACAAACCAACGATTATCAACCCGAGGTCGGAGTGATCCTCGGTACCGGCTTAGGCGGTTTCGCTGATGGCATCAAGGCAGATTATATTCTTGAGTATAAGGACATTCCGGGCTTTCCGGTCTCGACTGTCCAAGGTCATAAGGGCCGCATGATCTTCGGCGAGGTCGAGGGTCGCCGCATCGTGGCGATGCAGGGTCGCTTCCACTATTACGAGGGCTACCAAATGGCTCAGGTCACCTTCCCCGTCCGCGTCATGCAACAATTGGGCATCCGCTATTTGTTCGTATCGAACGCATCGGGCGGTGTGAACACCTCGTTCCGCACGGGCGATCTGATGATCATCACCGACCACATCAACCTGCTGCCCAATCCCTTGATCGGCCCCAATATGGAGGAGTTAGGTCCCCGCTTCCCCGATATGCACAACTGCTACGACAAGGCGTTGATCTCGAAGGCAACCGCCATCGCCGAGCGCGAGGGCATCAAGTTGCAGTACGGCGTTTATGTGGGCGGCACGGGTCCCACTTTCGAGACCCAAGCCGAGTACCGCTTCTACCACACCATCGGCGGCGATGCAGCGGGTATGTCCACCGTGCCCGAAGTGATCGTGGCACGCCACATGTCGATCCCCGTGTTCGGCGTGTCGGTCATCACCAACTGCGGCTTGTCGGACGAGGTGGGCGACCACGAAGATGTCCAGTTGCAAGGCCGCAAGGCAGGCATCCGCATGGAGAAGCTGTTTAAGGAAATGATTAAGAGTCTGTAACGATGGTCAATAAAGTGATTTTGGTGGGCAATGTCGGCATGGATCCCGAGGTGCGCACCACCGAGTCGGGCGTGAAGGTCGCCCGCATCCGTCTGGCAACGACCGAGCGGCTGTTTGACCGTCAGGCGAACGAGACGAAGGAACACACCGAGTGGCACACGATCACGCTGTGGCGCGGTTTGGCGGATGTGGTCGATAAGTATGTGCGCAAGGGTTCGCAACTCTATATCGAGGGTCGCCTCCGCACACGCGAATGGATGGACAAGGAGAACAACAAACGATATACGACCGAGATCTTGGCAGACACGATGAATATGCTCGGTCGCCGAAACGATAATGCAGGTCAAGGTCAGGGCGGCGGATATTCCGCGCCCGCACAAGGCGGTTATGGTGCGCCCGCGCAGGGCGGCTACCAACAGCAACCGCAGGGCGGTTATCAGCAACAAGGCGGATTCCAGCAACCGCAGGGCGGTTTCCAACAGCCGACCTATCCGGATCAGCCCCCTTACGGCGTAAACCGCGACCCGCAACCCGCACAGCAACCTGCGCCGAAAATTCCGCAGGAAGACCCCGACGACCTTCCGTTCTAAGGGGGAGGGGGATCATAAAATTTTGGATCAGAGGGTGGTTCGTGTTGGAGCGAATCACCCTTTTTATTAACCATTCGATCTATTGACCGCAATGAACCGATACCTATATATAATAGTCGCGGTTTTGGCGACACTTTTGAGCGCAAATCCGCTTCATGCCGCCAAGATTGACACGCTTTGGATCAAGAGCCGCGCCTTGCAACGCGATGTAAGGTGCATGGTGCTGCTCCCCGAAAATAAGGATGCTTCAGCAAACGGGTCCCGCTTCGCGATGGTGTACCTGCTCCACGGCTACGGAGGCAACGCAGACACCTACCTCAAACGATTCCCCGACCTCGAACTGATGTGCGACTACCTCGACATGGTGCTGATCTGCCCCGATGGCTTTTCTTCGTGGTACATAGACAGTCCCGCAGACCCCACGAGCCAATATGAAACCTTCTTTACGGAGGAACTTGTGCCGAAGATCGACCAAGACTACCCCACCGACCCCGAACAGCGGTTTGCCACGGGTTTCAGCATGGGCGGACACGGGGCGTTCTACTTGGCATTGCGCCACCCCGATCTGTTCCGAGCAGCGGGAAGCATGAGCGGCGGCATGACCCTAAGACCCTTCGCCGACAAGTGGGACTTGCGGAAAATCTTGGGCAAACCCCAAACGAACCCCGATGCGTGGACGGCAAACAGCATCCTCCACATCGCTACAAAGGTCAATGCGAAAACCCTCCCCCACTTGATCTTCGACTGCGGACAAAGCGACTTTTTCGCCGCTGCAAACGATCGTTTGCACACCCTTCTTCAGTCCCGCCATCTCCCCCACATCTACCACTCCCGCCCGGGCGAGCACACCTACCCCTATTGGCGCGAATCCCTAAAAATCCACCTCGAATATTTCGCCCTCTTGGCGAACGAAGTAAGCCCAAAGGATGCACAAAAGTAACCGCCGATAGGCGAACCCCAGCCCTCGAAAGAGGGCAATCGAACCCGTCCCAAGTGTAGGACGACCGATCCCAAGGGTAAGCACTGCACATCCCCAAGTGGCACATTTTATTTCCCGAAAGGGAAATAAAACCAACGAACAACGACCCGCAAAGCCGACCCAAACCCTATGCTCGGGGATCGCCGTGCGGCAAGGGGGCGGAGCACCGCCCCCGACGAGCACAGTCCCCTACTGGCGTACCTGTCAAAAAAAAGCGACCGAGACTTTTTAAAATCTCGGTCGCAGTATGCAAAAGCACGCAGGAAATTAGCGCACCTTGAAATCAGTGTCAGCGCAGTGGGGGATAGGCATCTTTGCGTAGGTGCCGTCCTCGAGTTTTGCGCGTACTGATTTGAATGCTTCGATGGTGTAGTTCACATCTTCGATGGTGTGTGCTGCGGTGGGGATCACGCGGAGGATGATCTCGCCCTTCGGGATCACGGGATAGATCACGATCGAACAGAAGATGCCGTGGTTCTCGCGCAGATCAACGATGAGGTTGGTAGCCTCGGGAATACCGCCCTTCATGAATACGGGGGTCACGGGGGTGTTCGTCACGCCGATCTCGAAGCCATTCTCCTTCAAACCGCCCTGCAAAGCGCGAACGATCTTCCAAAGATTCTCTTGAAGTTCGGGGTGGTTGCGGATGAGGTCGAGACGCTTCAAAGCACCGATCACCATAGGCATGGGCAGCGACTTAGCATAGAGCTGCGAACGCATGTTGTAACGGAAAAGGTTGATCAGCCAACGGGGACCACATACGAATGCGCCGATGCCGGCCATCGACTTTGCGAAGGTGTTGAAAAGGACATCCACGCCATCCACGCAATTGAAGTGCGATGCAGTACCGCGACCGCCCTTACCCATCGTACCGAAGCCGTGGGCATCGTCTACCAACAGACGGAACGAGAAATCCTTCTTGAGTGCTACGATTTCATCGAGCTTACCCATGTCGCCCTTCATACCGAATACGCCCTCAGTGATGACCAACACGCCACCCTTCTGCTCCTCGGCAAGGTCGGTTGCGTGCTGCAACTGCAAGCGCAAAGACTCCATGTCGTTATGACCGAATACGAAACGCTTGCCCTTGTGCATGCGCAGACCGTCGATGATGCAGGCATGAGCCTCAGCATCGTAAACGACTACATCGCGGGGGGTCAAAAGACAGTCGATGATCGAGATCATGCCCTGATAGCCGTAGTTCAAGAGGAAGCAGTCCTCCTTGCCCACAAACTCGGCGAGCTCGCGCTCCAACTGCTCGTGGTACTTGGTCTGACCGCTCATCATGCGCGCACCCATGGGGGCAGCCATACCGAACTGGGCAGCACCCTCGGCATCAGCCTTGCGCACCTCGGGGTGGTTTGCCAGACCGAGGTAGTTGTTCAAGCTCCAGTTCAGCATTTCCTTGCCGCGGAAAATCATGTGCGGGCCAAGTTCACCCTCCAATTTGGGGAATGCGAAATAACCATGAGCATAAGACATGTACTGTCCGATGGGGCCTCCGGCGTTTTTATCGAGGCGCTCAAAAATATCAACCATTTTTTATTGTATTTTAAAGTTAAATGACAAAATTTTCGGATGCACGATCGTTGCACGCGGACATGATCCGATTTAAACATCCAAAATTACGGACTTTTCGCTGAACCCCGATACGCATTTATACCTATTTATTATACGCACACCCGCCCGCGAGGGGGTTTTCGGGATTTCAGAAGCGATTTTCGGGGAAAACTTTGGGCAAAATCTCTATTTCATCAGATGTCCGAAACACTTGTGCCCCAACATAAAACGGATAATCACCGACCCCGAAAGGATGTATGCGCGGGGTGAAGCCTTGCGCGCGGACTGAATCGCCTTGCGCTTTCGCGAAAGCATCGGATGCCACTTGATGAAGTCGCGGTAGGCACGGAACACGGCGCAGAAATTCGCCCCATGCCCCGCGATGAGGTAGGTCAAAGCCGCCAAGAAATCGAGGAAGGGGCGCACGACCGCCACCACACAGCGTTGCCGAGGCGAAGAACACTTGTAAAGCATCGCGAGGTTGTTGCGGTGATTCAGAAAGATCTTCATCGGCGAATCGACCGTGAGCGTGCCGCCGCCCAAGTGGTAGACCACGCTCTGAGGCACGATGCGCACCCTCCACCCCGCCAACTGCATCCGCCAGCAGAGGTCGATCTCCTCCATGTGGGCAAAGAAATCGGCATCGAATCCGCCCATGGAGCGAAACACCTCCGAGCGACAGCAAAACGCCGCGCCCGTCACCCAAAACACATCGCGCTCATCATCGTACTGACCGCGGTCGACCTCGGTATGACGCAGGATGCGCCCCCGGCAAAACGGGTAACCCAAGTAGTCGATGTAACCGCCCGAACCGCCCGCATACTCGAACTTTTCGCGCTCCACGAAACTGCGCAACTTCGGCGCAACCGCCCCCACATCGGGGTTGTCATCAAGGCATTGAACGAGGGGGTCCAACCACCCGCGCGGGGTCTCCACATCGGAGTTGATCAGCGCGTAGTAATCCGCCGAGATCTGCTCCAAAGCGCGGTTGTAACCTCCTGCAAATCCGTAGTTTCGGTCGAGCAGGACAAGTTCCACCGAGGGAAATTCGCGCCGCAGCATCTCGACCGATCCATCGGTCGATCCGTTGTCGGCAACGACCACCCCCACGCCCTCGGGCGCGGCGGCAACGACACTCGGAAGATACTCCCTCAGGTGCTGCTCCCCGTTCCAGTTGAGTATGACGATTTTAGTTGTTGGCATCGGCGGGTTTCTTGTGTTTCCAACGGCGGTGCGACCACATCCACAGATCGGGATGCTCGCGGATCTCCTGCTCCAAACGGCTCACATAGCGCGCCGTGATCTCATTGGGCGCAACCTCCTCCACGCCGTCATAGATCAGCTCCACGCCCACATCGTAGCACCCACGGCGCGCGCGGGTCATCGAAATGAAGAAGACGGGCAAGTTGCATTTCATGGCGAGTTTCTCCGCGCCATCGAAGAATACGGTGTCTTGATTGAGGAAGGTAAACCAATGGCTGTCGGGGCGTAAGGGCGGGTTCTGATCGGCGATCAAGCCGATGGCAAAGTTGCGCCCGTGCTCCTCGCAACCGCGGTTTTTGAGGTAGAAACGCATACATTCCCTCATCGGCACGGTGATGGCATTAGGCCACAGGCGCAGGCGTTTGTAAAACTCATCGATCACCTTGTTGTGCAGCGGATGATAGACCGACATGATGGTCTTCGTGGGGTCGTAATAGCCCCAGAACGCGCAATATTCCCAGCATCCCAAGTGCGCCGTGAGGGCGATCCAGTCGCGACCCTTGGTTGCATCCAATATCTTCTGATGCAACTCGGGGGTCATGCGGAAGAGGTCTTTAGCCTTCTTCTCGGGCAGATGCGCCGCGTTGAAGGTATCGACAAACATCTCCGCCAAGGTGATGTAAAACTTACGGCAAATCGTGCGCAACTCCTCCTCGGTTTTCTCGGGGAAGGAGTTCCTCAGGTTCATCATCACCACCTTGCGCCGATAGTGCAGCAGATGGTAGAGTACGAAAAACAGCAGATTCTCAACGACATAGAACTTCCACCAACGGGGCATGACCGAAAACAGCCACACGCATGCCCACAGGATCTCGAGTGCCGCGCGTTGTAAAATATTCAGATTGGGTTTACTCATTCGTTTACCTATTATTTATGTGCAGGTGCTTTGACCTTCGGACTGATCGGGTGTGACGACATTTCGGGCGTTGCCACCTTCTCGATCGTCTCACGGGCGGGTTCAGCATCGGGTTTTGCCTCCGGTTTCGGCGCGCTCTGACCGGCGGCAGGCTGAATGAACAACTTGACATGATCGACCTTGGTACGCACCCTCAGCCAATTCATAAGTACCTCACGATCAATGCGATGATTGGCAGTCTCGGGCTCTACGACGCACACCACCGTGGTGTCCTGCGCCTTGCCCTCCATATCGAAAATCAGACCCTTCATCAGCGAGATATTCCTAATGCCGGGGAGCACCGCGCCAACCTCGCGCGAGATGTCCTCCACCGCCACATTCGTCATGCGGTAGCGGGTCAGCTGGGTGGTCATTTCATCGATTCGGCGGTTCTTCTCCGCTAACAATTCCGTGTAACTTTGTTGCAGCGAAGCCACATCCACCACATCCGATTTCGATGCTTGGCGCACCACCAAATCGCACTTCTCCAAGCCGAAATGGGGCATCTGCGATTTCACGCTTTCAATGATCGATTCCTCGAGCGGTTCGCCCAAAAGCACCAACTCGATCTGGGCGGGACTCTCGCCCCGCGAATAGGTCTTATTGCACTCGATCACGCGCGTATTGGGGAAACTAAATACTTGATTTACATACTTTTCAGCCTTGGCTTCGAAGATCGAGATGCGCACCATCCTAAAACCGACAAACACACTCGGGATGAAGGTCAGAAGCGTGATGATCATCATCAGCCGCTTGACATTTCGCTCGCGCACCTTGTCGATAAACACCTTCTTCTCGTACTTCAAAAAGCGCACGCCGAGGTAGGTCGCCAAGGCGATGAACACCGAGTTGATGAAGAACAAATAGAACGCGCCGAGGAAGTGGCTCAAGTTGCCCGTAGCCAAGCCCGAACCCGCCGTACACAAGGGAGGGATCAAGGCGGTTGCGATCGCCACGCCCGGGATCACGGTCGAGGTGCGGTCGGTGCGGGTCTGCGCCACGATGCCCGCCAAACCGCCCACAAAGGCGATCAGAACATCGTAGGTCGTGGGCACGGTACGCGCCAAAAGTTCGCTTCCGTTCGCCGAAAGAGGCGTCACGGCAAAGTAAAGGGTCGAGGTCACGATCGCCACCGAAAACATCAGCGTAAGGTTTCTGAGCGACTTCTTCAACAGCTCGAAATCATTGACACCCAACGAGAAACCAACACCCATGATGGGACCCATGATCGGCGAGATCAACATCGCACCGATGATCACTGCCGCCGAATTGACATTCAGACCGAGCGAAGCGGTGAGCGTGGCAAAGATCAGCACCCAGAGGTTCACTCCGCGAAATTCCACGCCTTTGGTGATCACCGACACCACCTCCTCGCGCGATGCCTTATCCTCATCCAAGCTGAAACGACCGCGCAGAAAGCGGCGCACGCCGACCATGCCGCGGCGAAAATAGCCCGTAGTTTGGGCAGTATCGGGCTGCTGTTCCGTTTGATTTATTTGTTCCATATCTCAAGAAAACAACAATTAAATTTTACTCATCATCCTCATCCTCAGCAGGTTCTGCCGTTGGTTTCGATTTGGGTTTACCGCCCAAAACAATCACGAACTCGCCCTTGGGCGGGGTCGTGCGGAAATGCGCCAACACCTCATCGACCGTACCGCGCACGGTTTGCTCGTAGATCTTGGTGATCTCGCGCGAAACGGACACGGGTCGATCCCCGCCGAAAATTTCGCGGAACTGCTCCAAGCACTTCACCACACGGTAGGGCGACTCATAGAAAATCATCGTACGGGTCTCATCCACAAGCGATTGCAAGTGTTTCGTGCGCCCTTTCTTCTGCGGCAGGAAGCCCTCAAAACAGAAGCGGTCGCACGGGAAACCGCTCTGCACCAACGCGGGGATCAGCGCCGTAGCACCCGGCAGCGTGACCACATCGATGCCCTGCTCCACGCAGGTGCGCACCAACAAAAACCCGGGATCGGAGATTCCGGGCGTACCCGCATCGGAAATCATCGCCGCCGAGCGACCTTCGGAGATCCACTCCGCCACTTGATTCACGGTGCCATGTTCGTTGAACTTATGGTGCGGATAAAGTTTCTTCTCGATGCCTAAGTGTTTGAGCAGCACCGAAGAAGTGCGCGTATCCTCGCACAAAATGAAATCCACATCGCGCAGCACATTCACCGCGCGCAGGGTTATATCATCCAAATTGCCGATCGGGGTCGGCACGATGTAAAGTTTGGACATGGGTTATGCAAATTTTCGTTTGAGGAGCTTCATCAGCAGTTGTGCGCCCTCCGAATTGGGGTTCCAGCTGTAATTTTCGGCGATGTAAATCAAGCAATCGTCCAACTCCTCGAAGTTGTTTAAAATATGAATCACACGGGTGTAAGTCACTACATCACTATCGAACAAATCCCTCACCAACAGGAACTTGTCGTTAATATCTATGCCGCGTTCCAAGTCGATTTTCTCGCCCTCGGGGTAACGCTCCTCGCGGGCAAACGAAGCGTAATGATCCGCCAAAGTTTCGGTGCGCGGTTTGAGGACATCCGCCAAAACCGACTGACCGCCTGCGGGTTTTACCCCGGGGTTCGCTTGGGGGTTCGTGGCGGGCGTTTCGGGGGCATTCAGATCGATTTCCTCAAATCCGAAATCCTCCTCGTCCTCCTCGTCTTTCATAATGATCGGAGCTTGATGCTCCTCCCCTCGCGCCGCGTTCGCTTGCGATGCAATCTCGTCCGTCTGTTCCACAACAGACTGTTCTACAATGGGTTTATGCAATGTTTCGGCAACTGTTTGCTCCTCCTCGCCACCGATGGATGCAACCTCAAAATCATCATCCTCGACCTCCATCAGCTTCTTGCGGGTGGCGGCTGCGCGATCCTCATCGTCCTCGTAGAGCGACATAATCACGCGCTGTTTGTGGCGGTGTCGCTTGGCACGCTCATCGCGCTCGGTGTCGAAATCCTCCTGTCCGAACAAATCGACCTGCGTGGCAGGACAGAACACGGGTTGCCCCTCGGCGGGTTGCTCCTCGGATTGCTCCTCGGCTGTTTCTGCGGACTGCTTCTCGGCTTTCATGCCGACTTCAATTTCCGCAACGGGCTGTTCTTCAGCGGGTTGCTTCTCGACTTCTTCCTCGCCTTTTTCTTCTATAACGGGTTGATCCTCTGCGGGTTGCTCCTCGGCTTTTTCATCCGCAACCTCCTCCGCAACGGGCTGTTCTTCAGCGGGTTGCTCCTCGGATTCGAACTCTGCCAAATCGATTTCTTCGATCTCCACATCGCCCTCCTCATCTTCTTCGGCGGGTTCTTCCGCAACCTCTTCCGCAACCTCTTCCGCAACCTCCGCAGTTTCCTCTTCCCTATTTTCAGTCTGCTCCCCGGCAGTTTCTTCAGTTTCGTTTTCAGCAATGGATTCCGCGCCAACGCCCTCGGCATCATCGGGTTGTGCGACCTCACCTGAAGGTTTTTCTTCGGCAGCATTCTCGGAAATATCCACCTCCTCAAACGCCAAATCCTCCTCGTCCG
>SAMEA104404097__coassemble_2212_pt1 | contig 13938 bp, 14 predicted proteins | sample SAMEA104404097__metabat2_high_PE_016 | metagenome-assembled genome bin SAMEA104404097 (sample SAMEA104404097) | Balaenoptera acutorostrata | reverse complement strand
TTTTTTGCATTTAAATTTTCCCTACCTTTACTCATCAATTTTAAAATCCTTAATTTTATGAAAAAATTATTTTCGCTCCTATTTCTTCTGACCGCCTTCGTTGCGTGCAGCGACAGCGATGAGCAACCCCAAACCATCGTGTTGGACAAGGGCACTTCGACCTCGCAATCGATCTATGCCGATGAGACCACCTCCGACCGCGGCATCTCGTTCTACGCCGCCGAGCCGTGGACGGCAACCGTTGCCGATCTCACCCGCGCCCAAGCCGAGTGGATCCGTTTGAGCCAATATTCGGGCGAAGCAGGCTCGTTCACCCTCACCCTCACAATCGACCCCAACACCACGGGCAAAGACCGCAAGGCGGAGATCCGTATCGAAGCAGGCGCATCGCTGATCACGATCGCCATCGAGCAGAAAGGCATCACCCGCGAGGAGGAGGAAGAACAACAGAAGCCCGAACCGCAACCCCAGCCTCAGCCCGACCTACACCCACTTAATCAGCCGCATCACATGCTTATCTTCGGTTTGGGAGTTCACCTACAACGACAAGGGTCGCGTGATCCAATGGGATGAAACGAGCGATGGATACCGCGTAACCTTTCTCTACGATGGCAAAGTAACCACCGGCGAAGAGTGTGTAATCGCCCAACATAAATATAAAGACGAATACTACGAAGGTTACGACACCGAGTTGATCCTCCTCGATGCTTCGGGCAAGGCGATCGCAACCCAATACGACTTTGGAGAAATTAGTCTCTCCGATCCCAATGCTCAATGGATAAAAGGCAGATCGTGCTACAACTTGGCATACAATGCAGCCAATCAGCTCATTAAGACCAGTTACGACACCGAGCGAAGCTCAGACGAAGGCGACGGTTATATTGGCAAAGACTTTGCGATGGAGTGGACGGGCGACAATATGACCTCGGTATCCTCCATCGACCCCGAATACGGCACCTCGGTTATGACCCTCCAATATGCCGGCATAGCCAACAACTCCAACTTGGATTTGGCACAGCTCATCGTCTTCCATATCAGCGACGAAGACTTGGAATTCTATCGTGGCGAGATTGATTTTTTGCAGATCTTGGACTACTTCGGTGCGCGCACCAAGAATATGCCCATCCGCATCAACGGCAAAGACGCCAGAGGCAAGTACACGACTTGGAACTTCGAATACAAGGTGAACGGCGACAATCTGATCACCGAGATCCGATGCATGTCGGACAACCTCTTCGGCGAGGAAGTATTCACCATCGAATACAAGTAATCTCAAGGGAAATTCCCGCTTGTGTAAAGACCTTATCCTAAGATGGATAAGGTCTTTTTTCGGGGCAATAATTTGGGAAGAACAGATAAAAACACTACCTTTGTGTTGCGAGGGGTGCGGATTAACCTTCAGAGACCGTCCCTCGTTCCCATACCAAGCATTTCCGTGCTTGGTTTTTTTATGTTCACAGCGCAGTTTGCCTGCAACATACAGACACAAAAAGACATCCCGCCAAGCAACTCAGCGGGATGTTTTATTTTAAAAGAGTTAAGGAATTTACTCCTCCTCAGCGAACATCGGATCCCAAGCGGGGAGGACGGTCGGCTTCTGCTTGAGGATCTCGAGGATCTCGGCAGGCACGAAACGCTTCTCAACCACCAGACGGAACATATACTCGTTGAACCACTCATCGGTCATGATCAGGTGACCTTTGTAGCCGCTCTTCTCGCCCCAGCTGTTCTCAACCATCCACTTGGTAGGCTTGCCCTCCGAATCGAGGTCTACGGCGGTCATGGTCATTGCGTGCGACGAACCCGAAGCGAAGGTAGCAACGCGCTCCTGCTTGTTCATGCCGAATGTGGTGCCCATCAGCGACTCATAGTCGTAGTTGTTCACATCCAGCAAACCGCGCTTGCGATCCATGCACTTGCCCACATCGCAGCTGAAGTACATCTTGATGCCGTTCTTCAACGACTCGATACCCATCTTCTTGATGTCCTCCACGGGGAGGTTGATGTACAACCAGTTCTCGCCGTCGTAAACATGGCGGTCGAAATCGATCGTATAGAGTTTGTAGTACTCGCGCAAGGGATCGTTCATCAACATCACATAGTTGCCCTTGAGGTCATTGCCCAAGAACTCGGCATAGAACGACTGCGGGGTGTACTCCTTGGTGCTGACGATCTTACCCTCGCCATCTACACGCGTCCAAGTGAACTTCTCGACCGGCTCGCCCAACGACAGCGCCAACATACGGTAGATCACCTTCAGCATCTCGGTCTTCTTCAACTCGATCTCGGCGGGCTTTGCGTTCTTCGGCATCTTACGCAGTTCAAGACCCTGCTCGCGGAGTTTCTCGGTCATCAGTCGCGCCAGCGTGCGGGTGTCGTTGCTCGAATAGGTCTCGGGCATCACCTCGGCGGGGACAACGCCGTATTTCGACAAGTTGTCGGAAAGACCCGTAAACTGACCGCCGTCGCTCAGCGGGTTGCGGAACAACCAATCGACCATCTTATCGTCCATCGGCTTGAGGCGGGTGTCGATGATACCCTGCAAGAACAAGTTTGCCTTCTCCAACTGATCGTAGAAGAAGTTGTAGCACTGCGAGAAATGCAGATCCTTGATATTGTGCTGACGCATCGCCTGCGAACGCAGTACATTCAGACCCGTGAACAACCAGCAACGACCGCTCTGATGCTGATCGGTAACACCCACGGTCTCAACCTGATATGTAAAGTGGGTGTCGATAGCACCGGCATTCTCTTGGTTGGTTGCAAGCACCGTGATCTCGGTACCGGCAATAGCGTTGTGCAAAGCCTTATCGACAGCGTTGCCTTCGTAACTTGCTTTGAGCTCCTTCATCATATCGGGCGTGATACCGCCTTGAGCCCATGCCGTAGCCGCGCCCGAACAAATCAGACCGGCACTCAGTAAAATAGTTCTAATTTTCATATTAATAAGTTAATTTTTAGATTTTCAAGATTGGACAAAGATAAGATTTTTCGCTTAAAATCGGAATTTTCGCCGATAAATTTTTCGCAACCTCCCCATTTCTGCTTTTTCCCGTTCGTCCGCAGCTGGGGTGCGACACGCTCCGCAGCTGATTTTGCCGTTCTCCTTATGAAGAATTACACCCACTCCACAGAAGTATTTAGGGCTTGATAATGCGAGTTAATTTTCCCGTGCAGATCGATTGCCGCTCCATAGCAACAAGCCGGGCAACCGCCACCATACAGGAATCGGCGACCCATATCAAAGCGAAAAAAGGCTTTCATTGCACGGCAAATTCGAGCCTCATCCTTCTCAATTAGGATCTTCTCCTTCCCGACTGTTTATGGTATTGTTACTCCGCTCAACAAACGGCTCTTGGCGCGCGACAAGCTCCTCGATGGAATCTAAATCAAAACGAGACACTTTATTTCAGTTTTAATGGATCTACAAAGATAAGAATTTGGGACAAGAGTAAAAAAAATCGCCCCGATTTTTTTTGGCATCGCAAGCGATTTTCCCGGGGATGAGTTTTGCGATTTCGGGCAGGAAATCGTATATTTGATGTTTGTAAATTTTCCGACACTATGCTGACCTTCATCTCCTGCGCCAAAACCATGACCGATGCCTCGGTACGCTCCGACATCGCCCTCCACGAACCGCTGTTCAACCGCGAAGCATACGCCCATGCCGCCGCAATGGCACGCTACTCGACCGCGGAACTTCAGTCGATCCTCAAGGTGAGCGCGGCGATTGCGCAGGAGAACCACCTGCGCTATACCGATTTCGCCCTCCGGACACAGCCGCTGCGCCCTGCGTTGATGGCTTATACGGGGGTTGTTTTTCAGCATATTGCACCCGAAAATTTCACAGCAGAGGATTTCGTTTATGCTGACAAACATCTGAGAATCACATCGTTCCTCTATGGATTATTGCGCCCCGCAGACGGCATCCGCAACTACCGCATGGAGGGCGATGTGCGTTTGGTGGAGCACGGCTCTCGAACGATGTTCGAGTATTGGCGCGAGCGCCTCACCGACCCCTTCATCGAAGCCGTCAAGGCAGAGGGCGGTGTGCTGGTGAACCTCGCGAGCAGTGAGATGCAACAACTCTTCGACTGGAAGCGCGTGGAGCGCGAAGTGGAGGTCATCACCCCCGAATTTCGCCAATGGAAAGACGGAAAACTCAAGGTCGTCACGGTCTACGCCAAGATGTGTCGCGGCGAAATGGTGCGTTACATCATCCGCAACCGATGCCAATCGGCTGAGGATCTGAAAGGATTCGCATGGGAAGGATTCACCTACAACGAGGCTTTAAGCACAAAGGGCAAGTATCTCTTTACCAACGAGTAGCGCTATTTCTTAAAGATAAACCACACCGCCAAGATCAGGCACACGAAGCCCGCAAGGTGATTCCAGCGCAGGGTATCCGACTTGAAGAACACCAAGGCAAAAAGCGTGAAGACCGTAAGCGATACGACCTCTTGGATCACCTTCAGCTCCCAAATCGAAAACGGCCCGCCCAACTGCGAACTGCCCAAACGATTGGCAGGCACTTGGCAGAAATACTCAAAGAGGGCTATTCCCCAACTGATCAAAACGATAGCGATCGTGCCGAAACGCTCGAGTCGCGATTTAAAGGCAATGTGTCCGTACCACGCGAGGGTCATAAACACATTGGAAAGAATCAAAAGCAAGACGGTCAAAACACCTCGTCCCATAGTCAGACTATTTAAAAGCCAATGCGGTCATTCATTTCCTCGATGCGCATTTTGTCGGCTTCGATCTGTCGGCGCAGTTCCTCGACCGATGCAAAGTGCATCTCATCGCGGATCTTTTCGCCCAATTCGACCTCGATCTCCTCGCCATAGAGCTGCTGCGCAAAGTTGAAAATATGCGTTTCCAAGCGGCGTACATTCCCGCCCACCGTGGGGTTACAACCCAAATTCGACATGGCGCCGTAGCGCTGTCCGCGATAAACAACAACGGATCGATACACGCCGTCCGCCACGCCGGGATCGGTCGTCAATTCTATGTTCGCCGTGGGGAATCCCAACTTACGCCCCAAATGCCGTCCGTCGCGCACCACGCCTCTAACCACAATCGCCGCCATCAGATCTTATCGGTCAATTTACGCACCAAGCTGAATTGCGAGAAAAATTCCTTGGCAAATACGCGGATCACCGTGTAGGACGGGATCGCGAGCAACATGCCCCAAATTCCCGCCAACGAAGCCGCCATCAAAATAACAATGAATATCTCCAACGGATGTGCCTTTACGCGCTCGGAGAACAAAGTGGGTTGCACCACAAAATCATCGAAGCCCTTCAGCACAAGCAGCACACCCATAATCACCAGAGCCGTCATGCCTGCCGTCATCCCATCGATCGGGTTCACGATGCCGACAAACACCGAAATAATACCGCCCACAAAAGGACCCGCGTATGGGACAACATTCATCACCGCCATAATCAACCCGATGAAGCAGGCATCGACCCACTCCATGCCGATGAGTTTCATAATGACGATCACCGCCACCATCAGCATCGTGCTTTCTGCCAAGATGCCCGAGAAATAACGATGCAGGAGCACCGTAGCCGAATCCAACACATGGCGGATATTTTCGGTGTAACGCGTGGGCGACATGGCGAGGATCATCGAATAAAAAAGCCCCTCATCCCTCAAGAAAAAGAAGGTGATGAACGAGATGGAAAGGATCGAAATCACGGAGGAGAACAGCACCCCGACAATCGACTGAAACATCTGTCGAATGGCATGAGCATCAATCAATTGGCTCATCGAAGCGACCAGAGAATCCGAAACGGAAAACTCCTGCTCCGTGACCGAAAAAAGTTCGTAAAGATAGTCCTGCAACTGCATCACAGGCCCTTCGATTCCGCTGATCACCGTGCGAAAATCGAGTTGTCCCAACTGATAGACTTTGTTGAGCACCATCGGGACAAAGATGGCACAGAAGATGGTAAACACGATCCAAATCACCACTAAGGTGATGAGCGCCGCAACAGAGCGCGGAATGTGCCGGTTGCCCAAATTCACGCCCACAAGCAAACGCACAAGCGGTCGACCGACCACCGCCAACACCGCCGAAACGACAATGTAGGCAACCACATCGGCAAACAGCCAAAGGATGGTGAGAACGATTGCCGCAACAATCACTCCCGCCACGATTCGCCCGTATGTCGCCGACATCGTCCTCATGGATCGCTGATTATTAACAGGTTACTCCGCTTTATTATCCTTTTTCGGAAGGCGTGCAATGGGAGTTTGCGAGCCCACAACGGGATCACCCAACTCAACGAGCAACTCACTGTCCTTCGGGATCAGAACATCAACGCGTGATCCGAATTTGATGAAACCGCACACGCTGTTCTGCGAGACATGCTCGCCCACCTTCATATACGACACGATGCGGCGCGCGATCAAGCCTGCGATCTGGCGGAACAACACCTTCTCGCCGTGAGGCATCGCGACAACCGTTGTGGTGCGCTCGTTCTCGGTCGAAGATTTGGGATGCCAAGCGACCAGGAAACGACCCGGATGATATTTGAAATATTCGACCTTACCGCCCACGGGAACCCAGTTCATGTGGACATTGGTAATCGACATAAAGATCGAAATCTGCAACATCTCCTTCTTGAGGTATTCATCCTCCGTGACGACCTCAGTCACCACCACACGCCCATCGCAGGGCGAGAAAACCAAGTCGGAATCGTGGATCACCACACGCCTCGGCTCGCGGAAAAATGCAACGATGAAAAACCAAAACAGCAAAAGGAGAACGGTACTCACCCATAACAAAGAAACCTGTGCCTTCTCTTCCAGCAAATAGTAAATCAGCCACCAGATCAAGGAACAGGCGACACCCGAAACAAAGATAATTTTATAACCTTCTTTATTGATTTTCATAATTTCTATGGATTAGCAGTTACATAACAAATATCATATAAACGAACACGAAGGGGCTCGAAAGCAACATCGCATCGAAACGATCCAACACACCGCCGTGACCGGGGATCAGCTCGCCCGAGTCCTTCACCTCGGCAGCGCGCTTGAACATCGATTCGACCAAGTCGCCCAACACGCCCGTAACCGAAGCCACAATCGCCAATCCGCCCCACGCAAGTACGCTTGCATCAAGCACATAGCCGATGACCATACCCGTGATGCACGCCCCGACCAAGCCGCCGAAGAAGCCCTCCCACGACTTTTTGGGCGAAATGCGCTCGAACAATTTGTGGCGACCCAAGGTCATGCCGACCAAGTAGGCAAACGAATCGTTCGCCCACACCACGAAAATGTAGCCCAACATCACCTCGGGCGACCATTCCTTCGTGGTGAGGATCGGGAAGTAACACATCAAGGAGAAAGGCACAGCCACATAGATGATCGACATGAAAGTCACGCCGATGTTCGCTGCGGGGTTACTCTTCTTGCGCCACAATTCGCAGAAAAACACCAAGGGCAGCAGCAGCAGGAAAAACGCCATGCCCAAACCGAACACATCGCGCACCCATCCCGCTTCCAAAACCTTCAAGTCATTGCACACTAAGGTGAAGTTCAAGACAAACAGCACCATGCCGGCAGTAAGACCGATAAACTCCTGAGCATCAGCTCCATGTTTGCGCGCCAAGTCATAAAACTCGCGGATTCCGCCAAAAGCCAACAAGCCCAGTAAGATACCAAAACTCCACTGCGACCACCATGTGGCAACCAAAGTTACAATTGCCAAAATCAATCCACTAATGGTGCGGACAGCAAGATTTCTAATTTTATCAGTCATTCTAAAAAAACGGGTTAAAACTGTTCGTTCTGTGTCGGGTCGGTCGCGGGAGTATTTCGCATCATGCTGATCATCAATGCGTTGGTTTACATTGTCTTACAGCACTTGCACTCCCGGCTTTCCCCTATGCTCGAAGCGTCATTGCTTCTTTTAAACGGGTTAATTGCGCAAAAATGAGTTCCGTCCTTGGTAGTCGGCTCGGCACCTCTGCCCTCCCCTCCTTAAAGTCCTCAGTTCATTTGCGGCTATCCCTGTTCAGCGGGCAAACCTGCCTTGCGGTCGGTCTGCCTTCTTCGCGGTCGAGGTTGATGCTCCCCACCCCGTCCGTTGGTTCGATCGGAAGACAACTATATATAATAGGCACTCCCTTCATTTCATATTTCCTCGCCAGCCTCCGAAAAGGATCGGCGGATTATTCCTCAGTCTTTGCTTGTTCGGCAGGCTTCGCTGCGGGTTGCTCAGCAGGATTTTCATCCTTAACCTCCTCAGCGACAACCTCCTCAGCCTTTGCCAATCGCTTCTCGGCTTCCTGCTTCTCGCGCTCGATGTCCTTCTTTCGTTTGCCGAAGATGCGCTCGACATCCTCCGTGAAGACCACCTCGCGATCCAACAGCAACTCAGCCAACTGCTTCAAACCATCGGCATGGGTCGTAAGCACTTTCTCCGCCATGGCGTATGCCTTTTCGATCACCTTACGCGCCTCAATATCAATTTGTTGCGCAGTCTTTTCGGAGTAAGGCTTCGTGAAGCCCATATCCGACTGACCCGTAGAATCGTAGAAACTCAAGGTGCCTACCTCGGGGCTCATGCCGTAGTAAGCGACCATGGCGTATGCCTGCTTCGTCACGCGCTCCAAGTCGTTGAGTGCACCCGTAGAGATGCGACCGAAGGTGAGTTGTTCCGACACGCGACCGCCCAAGGTGGCAGCCAATTCGTGCATCAGCTGCTCCTGCGTGGTGATTTGTCGCTCCTCGGGCAAATACCAAGCTGCGCCGAGTGCCTTGCCGCGCGGGATGATCGTCACCTTGATCAGCGGGCTTGCATGCTCCAAGATCCAGCTCACGGTGGCATGACCTGCCTCGTGGTAAGCGATCGTGCGCTTCTCCTCATCGGTGATGATCTTGTTTTTGCGCTCCAAGCCGCCGATGATACGATCGACAGCCGCCAAGAAGTCCTCCTTCTCGACAAATTTCTTATTGTGACGGGCAGCGATCAAAGCCGCCTCGTTGCATACATTGGCAATATCCGCGCCCGAGAAACCCGGAGTCTGACGCGCCAAGAACGAACGATCCAAATCGGGATCGAGTTTCAGATTACGCAGGTGGACATTGAAAATACCCTCGCGCTCCTTGACATCGGGCAGTCCCACCTCGATCTGACGATCGAAACGACCCGCACGCATCAAAGCCTTGTCCAAGATGTCGGCACGGTTGGTCGCAGCCAACACGATCACGCCCGTATTGGTCTGAAAACCATCCATTTCTGTCAGCAACTGGTTGAGTGTGTTCTCGCGCTCATCGTTGCCCGAGAAACCGGCGTTTTTACCGCGCGCACGACCGATGGCATCGATCTCATCGATGAACACGATGCACGGCGCTTTCTGCTTGGCCTGCTCAAATAAACTGCGCACACGCGATGCACCCACACCCACGAACATCTCCACGAAATCAGAACCCGAGATCGACAAGAAAGGCACATTTGCCTCGCCCGCCACTGCCTTCGCCAACAGGGTTTTACCCGTTCCCGGAGGGCCCACGAGCAATGCGCCTTTGGGGATCTTCGCACCAAGTTCGCGGTATTTGTCGGCTTTCTTCAAGAAATCGACAATCTCCATGATCTCGACTTTGGCTTCTTCCAATCCGGCTACATCTTTGAATGTCACGCGTTTATCGTTGTCCTTGTCGAACACTTGCGCACGCGCCTTACCGACATTCATGATCCCGCCGCCACCTCCGCCTGCGCCCTTCGACATCGCGCGGAAGAGAAAGAACCACACACCGATAATCAGCACCCACGGAAGCATATTCACAAGGATACTCATCCAATTGCCCTCGGCTTCTTCGTATTCAACGGGAACAAAAATCTGAGTTTCCTCATTAATTTTCTCCAACTGACTATGAAAAATCTCGCGATTACCGATCGAGAACACCAACTGAGGTCCACGCTCGGGCATATTCCGATAGGTGGCATCGTTTTCATTCTGCTTGTAAACGCTGATGCTTTCCTTCTTCAAAAAAGCAGTTGCACGATCGTTGCCGACGACGACAAACTTCTCGACATCACCCTTTTCGACCATTTCTGAAACTGCTTTCCAGTTGCTCTTAACGGGCATACCTTCCCCCTCACCAAGCAGATACCAGCCGATGATGAAGATGGCAATAAACCCATAAACCCACAGCATTGAGGGGCGTGGCATCCCTTTCTTCTTATTTTCTGCCATAGTTTACTCCTCGTATTCGTAGCGGGTAATCGGGGCATCGGCCCACAATTCCTCTAACTTGTAGTAGTCGCGCAACTCGGTCTGGAACACATGCACCACGACATCTACATAGTCGATTGCGATCCAAAAAGCGTTCTGCTGACCTTCGATTCGCCACACTTTCTCGCCCAATTCCTCCAACACACGCTCTTCGATACCGCTCGCAATAGCAGCTACTTGCGAAGGAGAATCGGCATTACAAACCACAAAATGAGAACAGATCGCACCATCGAATCCTGTGAGGTCCAACGACACAATATTCTTGCCTTTCTTATCCTCAATCGCGCCAACGATTGTTTCTATCAGTTTTTCCATAAATTTTCAGTACAAAATATATAACCTTGCAAAGGTACAAATAAGTATGGGATTTTAAAATATCACAGCCAATATTTTCGCCCCTCATTGTCGATTTCGGGGCTGCTTGGGTCGTTTTTCACCACTATCACACCTTCGTTATTGAATCTCAAACCGGAAGGGTTTATGCTCCATAATGGTCTTAATCAGCGCATTAACGATCGATCGCTTGACATAGGTGCGGCGCACCGCCACAGCAATCTTACGCGAAGTCGCACCCTTTGCCAACATTTTGAGGCGGTCGCGGCGATCTTCGGGGACATACTCAATCGCCATCTCGGGCACAATCGTCAGGCATTTGGTGCAATCGACCATACGCATCAGGGTCTCGAGCGATCCCGATTCAAAGGTGAATCGCGAAGGAATCGCACGGCGCGCCTGACACAGTTCCACGATCTGATCGCGCATACAGTTACCCGGGCTCAAGATCACCAAATCGCGCAGATCGATGTCCTCGATGCGGATGTTATGGCGTTCATACAGCGGATTTTCGGGCGACACATAGGCGAAGAACCGGTCGTTAAACAGTTCATGCTCAATGATTCCGTCGCCGCAGGTTCCGCTCGCCACCAAGGCGGCATCGATGCGGTCGCGGCGCAGGGCCTCGATGATGTCGGAGGTGATCATCTCGTGGATCTCCAACTCCACCTTGGGGAAGGTATGGACAAATGTCGGGATGAATTTGTGCAGCAGATACGGCGCAATGGTCGGGATCACGCCCAACCGCAGGCGACCCGCCGTTTCGCCCTTGAGCTCCGACACCGCCTCCTTAATATAATTGTACGCCGAGAGGGTTTCGCGCGCCTGAGCCAGCACTACCTCGCCCACTTCGGTGGGAATCACGGGCTTTTTTGAGCGATCCAAAAGCACCACACCAAGCTCCTCTTCGAGCGACTTAACCTGCATACTCAGAGAGGGTTGGGTAACAAAACACTGATCGGCAGCCTGCGAGAAACTGCCGCAATTGGCAACAGCCAAAAGATATTCTAATTGAACGATCGTCATAACACACACTTATTTCACAAAACAAAAATATAGAAATAAACAATAGAAAACAACTTTCCGAAAGACATTTTTTCCGCTCGCCCGCGCTTTTTCCCGGCGAGGCGTGTTCCGAAAATAAATAATTTTAAATTTCCTTTGACCTTCCACACTTTTTTCGTATTTTTGGCGTATTAATAGAAAGTAAAATTTAGAGCGGGCTATGAAACCACAGAATGCACATCTCTTAGAAATCGCATCGAAATTCATGCTCACTTCGCCTGCGGTCTCGGTAATCGCTTTAGGTGAGGGTTTTATCAACGACACCTTCATCGTGCAGACAGCTTCTCACCGCCCCGATTACATTCTTCAGCGCAAAAACCGCACGATCTTCCCCGACATTCCCTCGATGATGGACAACATCCTCAAGGTAACAAGGCATATCCGTGAGCGGGTCGAAGCGCGCGGTGGCGACCCCATGCGCGAGGTGATGACGGTCGTTCCCACGCGCGAGGGCGCGCTCTATTATAAGGATGCCGATGGCGAATTTTGGACGGCGGTGGTCTACATCGACCACACCATCACCTACCAAAGTGCCGACTCCGAGGCTTTGGCGCGCAAGGGCGGCGAGGGCATCGGCAAGTTCCAAGCCGAGTTGGCAGATTTCACCGAGCCGTTGGCAGAGACGATCAAGGGCTTCCACAACATCCGCCACCGCTTCATGCAATGGGATGAATGTCTGGCGGCAGATCCGGCAGGTCGCGCCCGCGAGGTGCAGACCGAAATCGGGTGGATCGAATCGAGGCGGGAGGAGATGCTCCGCTTCTGGGAACTGGTCGAGCAGGGCACGATCCCCACACGCGTGACACACAACGACACGAAAATCAGCAACATCCTCTTCGATGAAGGGGGCGAGGTGCTGTGTGCCATCGACCTCGACACGGTGATGAACTCCACATCGCTCAACGACTTTGGCGATGCCATCCGCTCCTATACGAACACGGGCGCAGAGGATGATCCCGATTTGGAGCGTGTGCGCATGTCGCTCCCGATGTTCCGCGCCTATGCCGAGGGCTATCTTTCGCAACGCGCCACGCAACTTAACGATGAGGAGATCAACCACTTGGCATTCTCCGCGCGCTACATCACCTACGAGCAGGTACTGCGCTTTTTGATGGATTACATCGATGGCGACCGCTACTATAAGATCAAATCCGAGGATCACAATTTGGTGCGCACCCGCGCCCAATACCGCTTGTTGCAGAGCATGGAGGAACAATACGACAAGATGTGCGAAGTGATCCGCGAAACGGTTGATAAATACAGATAACACAATGATAGTCAAGAAAATAAATTCGCAAAATATCGAGGAGGAGTTGAGCCGTATCGAGCCGCAGCCCATCCGTTGTTGCTGTTGGGAGAAGGACTTCCCCTACCAGCCGCGCGTGTCGTTCAAGTTGGCGCACACGGGCGAAAAGCTGATCGTAAAGTTCGAGGTCGATGAGCAATACACCATGGCGCGGGTCGATCACGACAACGGCGAGGTGTGGACGGATTCGTGTGTGGAGACCTTCATCGCGTTGGACGACAAGGGCTACTACAACTTCGAGGCAACCTGCATCGGCAAGTTGTTGCTGGCGTATCGCATTGAGCGTGAGGTCGGTATCGAACACGCACAGCAAGCGGTACTCGACAAGGTGAAGCGCACGCCTTCGCTTGAAGCCGTCAATTTTGAGGAACGCGAGGGCGAAAATCATTGGACGCTGAGGCTGGAGATTCCCGCCGAGGTGCTGTTCCGCCACAACCTCAAGAGTTGGGACGGGGTTCGCGCGCGCATGAATTTATATAAGTGTGGCGACAAACTTTCGCATCCGCACTTCCTTTCGTGGCAACCGATCGAGTGGCACAAGCCCGACTTCCACCGCCCCGAATTTTTCCACGATGTAGCATTTGAATAATCGTTAATTAGTCTAAAAAATCATAAATAGTCATGAACAACAAGTATTCATTACCCAAAGATGGCGGTCTGTTGGAGAACGAAGCTCCGCGCGACATCACCCACCGCTACGAGAAAGTCTTGACCAATGTCTTCCCCTCGGAGTACGAGGGCGTGCAGCATGTGGCAGACATGATCGTCAAAGCGATTAAAACGCACAACGACAACCATTTGTCGAATGCCGTTTACGATGAATCGCAACCCTTCATATTGGGTCTGACGACGGGTAATACCCCCATCGGATTGTATGTTGAGTTGGTGAAGCGCTACCAAGCAGGCGAAGTTTCGTTCAAGAATGTAGCCGTTTATTCGCTCGATGAGTTCTACCCCATCAAGGCGACCGAACAGCAG
>SAMEA104404097__coassemble_2161_pt1 | contig 14214 bp, 14 predicted proteins | sample SAMEA104404097__metabat2_high_PE_016 | metagenome-assembled genome bin SAMEA104404097 (sample SAMEA104404097) | Balaenoptera acutorostrata | reverse complement strand
TAAGGGATTGCGAGATTGTTCGGTTTTCGCGCCGAGGATGAATCGCTATCCATTATGGCTGTGCTATATTTTACAATTTATACCCACCCCCAAACCCCGCCTTAGCGGGGGTTTGGGGGTGGGTCACATTTGCAAAACACGGCAGCGCCGTGTAATAGTCAAGCGAAAAAAGAAAATATGCCTTCGCCATAGAATACGGCGGAAGCCGTGTGTCGGAATTAGGCTTCCCCGTATTTAAATTAAATGTTTTGGGGAAATCCAACAGCGCGTTCAAAGAACGCGTAGCTGCGTGACAGAGCAAGATCGGGATGAAAAGCGCACTCCCGAATACGGAGCGAGAAGAGAATCCGTCCGAAGCCCCCGCCAAGGCGGGGGGGGGGCAAATTTGAAAAACACGGCAACGCCGTGTAATAGTCGAGTGAAAAAAGAAAATATGCCTTCGGCATGGAACACGGCTGAAGCCGTGTCAGAACCGGCTACAGCCTGCCACCCGCAGAAACATACTCGTAACAAGAAAAAGGAATCCTACGGATACAAGAAGGGTCCAAGTTAAAACTTGGACCCCATCCCCCTAATGCTGTTTCTGAGAAAAGTTGAGTACAGCTCCTCAACTTGGTGTTGCGCCTCCCGAAGGATTGTGCTATGTAAGATGTATGTTACATCAATTCGGCATTTCTAAAGTGTCGCAATTTGCTTCGCTCCAAAATCAGGCCACAGCCAATTGTTCCACGCTGCTCCTTAAATCGTGCAAAGACCTGCTCCTCTCCAAGCCAATTACCACACCACGATCCTATGGATCGAGACCAATAATTGTGATGGTACAAAGATATACAAAAAGTTATAAACAAAACAAATTTTGTAACTTTTTTGTTATGATTTTCTTTTAACCGTTCGTCCTTTCCGGATTGTTTACAAATAAAACAAAACTTTCTGAAGACTTTCTAAAATAAGATCCGGTCATGCTGATTTTGCAAATAAAACGACTTATAAGCCTTTTTTCGGCTATTTTTCGCTACTTTTGTCAAAAGATGATACACGAATTATGAACATATTGATTGTCGAAGACGAGAAGTTTATCAGAGAAGAAATGGCAAACCTGCTCCGCGAACAACATTACACAGTGGAACAAGCAGGGTGTTATAAAGATGGTTACGAGAAATTGGATCTCTACGACTATGACTGCATGATCGTTGATATCATGCTCCCCGATGGCAGCGGATTAGATCTGATCCGTTTTGCCCGCCGTCGCGAAAAACGACTGGGCATCGTTGTGGTGTCGGCGCGCGGCACGGTCGAGGAGAAAATCGAAGGCTTGGAATGTGGTGCGGACGACTATCTGGCTAAACCTTTTTCGTTAGCAGAACTCAACGCAAGGGTTTCGGCGGTGATTCGCCGACGATGCTTCGATGGAGCAAACGACTTTCGATTCAACGAGCTGAGGATCGTGCCCGATGCCCATCAGGTGTGGGTCAATCAGACCGAGGTGGTCTTGACGCGCAAGGAGTATGACATCTTGATTTATTTGGTTGCCAATCGCGGTCGTATCCTGTCGAAGGAGAGTATCGTGGAACATCTGTGGGGCGATATGATGGGGGTGTCGGTCAATTCGTTCGACTTCATTTATACCCACATCCGCAACCTGAGAAACAAACTCATCGAAGCCGGCGCGCGCGACTACATCCACACGATCTATGCCGTAGGCTATAAGTTCTACGACCCCGATGAAGTGCCCGCCGACAAGAAAAACTAAAACGAGACAGAGCCATGCGCATGAATCTCTCGCAAAAGTACCGACACCACTCGCTCGTGGTGTTGATCGTCGTGTTGATCTTGGGCTTTGCTTCGGAGTACATTATTTATAGTAATACGATCCGCCATACCACCGATAGCGTGCTTCGGGAGCATCGCCTCGACATCGAACAATATGCCGTCAAGGAGGACTCGGTCATGCCGTTCAACAGCATTATCTCGAAACACAGTTCGATACGGTTTGTGGATGAGGCTTACCAACCTGCCTACGCCGAAGAGATTTACGACTCGTTGATCTTCAGTCCCTATGCCGAAACGAAGATCCTCTACCGCGTGATCCATTTCCCGGTGACGACGACCAAGGGCGAATACGAGGTGCGCTTGGTGTTGCCCACGATGGAGAAGAGCGAGTTGTTGGTGGCGATTCTGATCTCATCGATCTGCTTTTTCATCATATTTGCCTGCACCTCGCTCTATGCGATCCGTTACATGAACCGCATCACGGCTCCTTTCTACAAACTTTTGGAGCAGATCCGCCACTACGACATCCGCAGCAACAAGCCCATCGACACCATCGACACCAAGGTCGAGGAGTTTCAAGAGTTGAGCAAAGGACTCTACGGCATGATGACGCGCATGCACCACGACTACGGGGCGATGAAGGAGCTGTTGGAAAACTCCTCGCACGAATTGCAAACCCCGCTGTCGGTCATTCGCATGAAATTGGAGCAGCTCTCGCAACTGTGCGCAAACAGCGAGGAGCAGCTGCGCTACATCGTGGAGATGCGCTCGACCCTCCGGCGACTGAGTTCCTTGAACCGATCAATCTTACTCATTTCGCGCATCAGCAACGATCATTTTTGGCGTCAGGAAAAGATCGACCTCAAGCAGGTGTTGGAGGGATTCCTTACCGAGCATGAGGAGATGATCGAGGCGACGCAGATTTCGATCGAATGGAAACGCCGCGAGCAGTTCGAGGTGAACATCCACCCCGTGCTCTCGGAAGTCCTCATCAGCAATGTGTTATCCAACGCCATGAAGTACAATATGCCCCACGGCAAGATCTTGATCGACTGCACGAAGGAGTGCCTCACGCTCAAAAACACCTATTCGAACATCATCCCCGACGGCAATTTGTTCGACCGCTACATCTGCTCCGAGGAGCATGACGAGGCATCGGGCTTGGGTCTGCCGATCGTCAAGGAGATCTGCACCCACAACGATATGTGTGCCGAAGCGGACATCGAGGGCAACTATTTCTCGATCACGCTGAGCCACTCACCCCAAGAAAATCAAAACACAAAATAAGATGGCAGCAAAGGAAGGATTCAGCATAGAACTTGAATGTTCGGACCGCGAATGGTGGCGTTACAATGTGGTGTTCACCTGCGGACTGTTCGACCGCGAGGATCGGCGCATGGGCTTCGCCACGGCAGAGGATAAGGTCGTGGAGGTCGGCGGCGAAGTAAGGGATGCAATGAAGCGCAAAGCACGCAAGATCGTGTGCCGCACGGAGATATGCCACCATGTGTTGGCATACCTATATATAATACCCCATACCCTGCCCGAAGATGAGGAGATCCACAACGATCCGTTCGAGATCGAGCTCAAGATCAGCCATGCGGGCGAAGAGGTCGGGCGAAGAACTTACTCCGTCAATCGCTGGTCGGGGGCATCGCTCGAGCTGAAATTCGGACAAAAGGGGTGGTGATTTTACCGAAAAAGGGCGAAACTTGTAGCGGGAAAGCGTCAAATGCCTTTGGATCAGCCCCGGAGTACGCAAAACTATGAAGAAATCTTTGCAATTATTCTAATTTTTAGTAACTTTGCGACCTAAGTATGTTCAGATGGATGTAAACCAACGATATTCAATTGCCTACAAAGGGCTGAAAACCGGTCATCACGACTTCGAGTTCGCGATGGACGGCGATTTGTTCCGGGCGTTTGAGAACGCGGACATCAAGGACGGCAAGCTCACCGCCAAGGTCGGCATGGAACGCATGGAGTCGCAATTAGATCTTCAGATCGAGATTGACGGCACGGTGTGTGTAGCGTGCGACCGTTGCTTGGAGGATTTCGATCTTCCGATTCATTACGAGGGCGGGCTGATCGTTCGTTTTTCGAACGAACCTGCCGAGTATGACGGCGAGGTGATGTGGTTGTTGCCCGCCGAAGACAGGGTCGACCTCACGCAGTACCTCTACGAGAGTGTCGTTCTGTCGTTGCCTTACTCGCGCGTACATCCCGATGGGGAGTGCAACCCCGAGATGCTGAAGCGCTTCAACATCGTTTCTCAGGAGGAGTTCGATGCCATCGAGCAGGAGGTCGAAAAGGAGGGGATGCAGTCTCCGTTCAAAGGTCTTGAGGCACTTCGCCAACAGATGAAAGAGGAAGAAAAGAAGAAATAAGACGCGATCACCCGACCGGAGGAGACCCTAAGCTCGACGGCGGGAGATTGAAGTACAGTAAAATAAAATGTTAAACTTAACTATAAAGTAAAAAATGGCACATCCTAAACACAAAGTCTCGTCGACGCGACGCGATAAGAGAAGAACGAATTACAAAGCAGTAGTTCCCACGGTCGTAACTTGCTCGAACTGCGGTGCATCGGTTCTCTACCACCGCGTATGCCCCGAGTGCGGCTTCTATCGTGGAAAGCTCGCTATCGAGAAAAAAGCAGCCGAATAGTTTATCGGCACTATGAAGAGTGCATCGAACGATGCCCTCTTCTTTTGTTTTGTGAACGTGCTCCCGTTCTCCGAAAGATGGGGGCTTAATGTATTTTATCATAAAATACAAGTCTTCATCCGAATTGTTTACAGTTTGCCGACTCGGGAAAAGAGCCGGCTGATGAATAGAAACTTAAACGCACGAGTATGTTAAAGATTGGTATAGATGCTATGGGCGGCGACTTCGCTCCCGAAGCAACCGTCAAAGGTGCTGTCATGGCACTCGACAAAATCGACAACAACAGCCGCATCGTATTGTTCGGTGACGAAGAAAAAATCCGCGCCATCTTGGCCGAGGAGCATTGTCCCGCCGACCGATTCGACATTGTTGCAACCACGGAAGTGATCGAGATGGGCGACCATCCCGCCAAAGCATTTCAGGCGAAAAGCAATTCGAGCATAACGGTCGGATTCGGCTACCTTGCCAAAGGTTTGATCAACGGATTTGCCAGCGCAGGCTCCACGGGAGCCATGATGGTCGGTTCGATGTATGCCGTCAAACCCATCGAAGGAGTTATCCGCCCCACGATCTCATCGCTCATCCCCACTTTGGGCGGTCGTCCCGCACTGATATTGGATGTCGGTTTGAATGTGGATTGCAAACCCGAAGTTCTGGCACAATACGGCTTGATCGGTTCGGTCTATGCCGAAGCAGTGTTGGGCATCGAGAAGCCCCGCGTGGCAATTCTCAACATTGGTGAGGAGGAAACCAAGGGCAATCAGCAATCGAAGGCTGTGTTTGAATTGATGAAGGGTGATACTCGAATTAATTTTGTCGGGAATGTCGAGGGTACTCACCTCTTCTCCGGAAAGATTGCCGATGTGATCGTTTGCGACGGTTTCGTAGGTAACACTGCGCTCAAGATGGCCGAAGGTTTGTTCCGAATCAACAAGGCTATGGGTGTGAGCAATGAGTTTTGGGAGGCTATGAACTACGAGCATGTAGGCGGTACTCCCGTTTTGGGTGTCAATGCACCGGTGATCATCGGTCACGGATGTTCTTCGCCTAAGGCGATCGAAAGCATGATCCTTTCGACCGAGAAGTGCATCAGCGCCAACTTGACCGCCAAATTGCAGGAGGCATTCTGCAACTAACTTTTAAAGAAGAGATTAATGAGCAAAATTACTGCAGCTATTACGGGCGTAGGTCAATACCTGCCCGATTATATCCTCACCAACGAGGAGTTGAGCCGTATGGTCGATACCAACGATGAGTGGATCGTATCTCATGTCGGCATCAAGACCCGCCACATTTTGAAGGGCGACGGCATCGGTACTTCCTACATGGGAGCAAGAGCCGTGATTGCCCTGTTGGACAAAACGGGCGTTGATCCGATGGACATCGATGTTGTGATCTGCGCTACGATCACTCCCGATATGTTCTTCCCCTCGACGGGTAACCTGATCGCCGATCAGGCTGGTTGTAAAAACGCATTTGCCTACGATGTGTCGGCAGCGTGCAGCGGTTTCCTGTTTGCGCTGACCACGGGAGCCAAGTTCATCGAGGCTGGCACTTCGAAGAAAGTCATCGTGGTGGGAGCCGACAAGATGTCATCGATCATCGACTATACCGACCGCTCGACCTGCCCCATCTTCGGTGATGGTGCGGCAGCCGTGCTGTTGGAGCCTTCGACCGAGGGCTATGGCGTGGTGGATTCGATCCTCCATTCCGATGGCTCGGGCGAGCGTCAGCTCTACATGAAAGCAGGCGGTTCGCGCTACCCCGCATCGAAGGAGACGGTAGAAAACAACTGGCACACAATCACTTGGGACGGTCGTGCCGTGTTCAAGGCAGCCGTATCGAAGATGGCTGATGTGTCGTGCGAGATGATGGAGAAGCACAACCTCAAGTCGGACGACATCCGCTTTTTGGTTCCGCATCAGGCCAACCTGCGCATCATCTACTCCACAGCACAGCGCATGGGGTTAGAGCCCGAAAAGTGTATGATCAACATCGAGCGCAACGGTAACACTACTGCGGCTACGATTCCTTCGTGTCTGTGCGACTACGAGAAGGAGTTGCGCCCGGGTGATAACCTCATCCTCACCTCGTTCGGTGGCGGTTACACTTGGGGTTCGATCTATGTGAAGTGGGCTTACGACGGCTCGAAGGCATAGCAAGAAGGCAGACAGGGCATCACACAAGATGCAAAAGGAAGGGCGGTCGAAGCGAACTTATATATATAAGGTATAGCCCGAATCGAGCGACCCGACAATAATTTATAAGAACAGTTCAAACGGATGCAAATCGGTCTGAACTGTTCTTTTTTGCGCAAAAAAGCGGTTATAATGGTGTTTAGGATGATTTTATTATAAAAAATACGGAAAAAACATTTGCAATTAATTAATATTATCCATAGTTTTACGCAGGTTATTAAACAAGGAAAAACAATTTAAAACAAAACTAACCCTTAAACATTTACACTTATGAAAAATTTGAAGTATTTCGCCTACCTCATGTTCACCGCCATCGCGCTCTCACTCGGAGCTTGTAGTGACGATGACGATGTAGTTGCGCCCGAGCCCGAGAAACCGCAACCACCCGTAGAGGAGGTGTTCAGTTTAACCATTGAAGCACAAGACATTACGGAGGATGCCGCAACGATCGTCACGACCCCTTCGGATAACGAAACGCGCTATGTCACCCGCATCTTCAAGTCGGCAGAGATCAAGGATCTGAACGATGCCGCCCTCGTTGAGAAGGTGTTGGCCGACCCCACTTCTTTGAACATTTTCTTGGGCAAGCAGTCGTATGACTACAAACTCTTGACGCCCGACACCGACTACACCGCAGTAGGTTTCGACAGCGGCGCAGCATCGGCAAAGGTTTATTCGAAGGCATTCCGCACCTTGAAGCACGAGGAGCCGGAACAGCCCGAGAAGCCGACCGAAAAGAAGATTGCCATCGAGGTAAAGAACATCGGTGTGGAATCGGCTGAAGTAACCTTCACTCCCACCGACAAGGAGGCGAAGTATTTCGGTCGCGTGGTTACGGAATTTGAGCTGCGCAGCTTCGCCCGCAACGAGCAGGAAGCCATCAAATATCTGATCGAGAACCCCAACCACCGCGATTACATCTGGACGGGTGACAAGACCATCAACCCCACCACCTTGGAGTCGGGCGCATCGATGGTAGCCATCGCGTTCTACTATGAGGATCTTTCGCAGGGCATTTTCGCCAAGCGTTTCGACACCGAAGCCAAAGAGATCAAGAAAGAATTTACGATTTCGAATGTAGTGCCCGACCATCAAAGCGTGACGATGCATGTCGAACCGAAATATGCCGATCGCGTATATATGGAGACGACCGTAACGCCCGATTTCTTCGATGATCCCAAGGAGAACCGCATGATGGGCGCATATTTCGGTATGCAGAATGCCGCAGTTGCCGAGGGTCTTTCGCTTGTGGATTACATCAAGAAATACGGTTTCAAGGGTGCGCAAGACATCACCGTGAACCATGTGAGCCAGTTTGAAATGAAGCCCGGTACGGACTATGTAACCTACTTCTTCTATGTCGATCCCGAGAACAGCGATCCCACGAATGTGGTCGATTGGAATTATACCGAAGTGCGCTACACGACGACCCTGCCTACCGAGGGTGCCGAACCCAAGGTCGAACTGTTGAATCCCTCAGTGAAGAACAACGGCAACGGCACGATCAATATCATGGGTACGCTCAAAGCCAATGCCAATTGCCAAGAGGTGAAAGTCGGTTTGGGCTTCTATGAGGATGCTTACGACAAGTATTTGGCAGAGGAAGGCTGGGCAGGTTTAGATGCGATTTACAAATATCAGCGACAGCCGATCAATGCCGAAGCGTTGGCAGCAGCCAAGACCGCCGAAGGCTTCAGCTTCGAGCAGTCTGATCTTCCGACCGAGATGGACGGCAAGCCCATCAAGATCGTATTGCACATCGAGGCAATCAATGCCGAGGGTACGCGCGTATTCTCCGGTGTGGTCTTCGATGCAAACGGCATCATCGAAAAGACGGTGAAGAAATAAGCAGTTCCGAATAAGCAGTTTAAGACCCGATCTCACAGCCCGCCACGGCATGAGATCGGGTCTTGTTTTGTTGTTTTTGGTCTCGAAAAACGCCAAAACAAGAACACGGGGCAACAAACACAAGCGGTGATGCGTTTAGAGTATAAAAGGTGTCGGCGAGGAGTTTGGCAAGGTTCTTGGGAGGATGAAGGCAAAGGGATCGAACTTCAGAACCGACACCTTATTTTATAAAGATACAACTTAAAACACAACAACATGAAACATTTTGCAACATGGATGCTTGCCCTCGTGATGTGGGTCGGCATCGCTCCCGCAACGGCTTCAAACGGACATCCGATCGGGATGGAAGATCTGCCCGAAGTGGCACATCAATTCCTCAGCATGCACTTTCCCAACCTCGAGATCGTGGAGTTGGAGCGCGATGACGACGGGAAATACGATTGTGACTATGAGGTGAAACTCAGCGATGGAACGGAGGTCGAATTTGATCTGAAGGGCGAATGGAAAGAGGTCGATTGCGAGCCTCGCGCCGTGCCGACCGACATCGTACCCCGCCAAATCGTGGAGTATGTGGCGGAGCATCACACAGGCAGCCGCATTGTGAAGATCAGCCGCGAACGCGACGGCTACGAAGCAAAACTTGCCGATGGCTTGGAGTTGGAGTTCAACACCCGCCTCATGTTCCGCAAAGCCAAGAAATAGCGGCTTCGGGGGCTGACAACCCCACTGATATTCAGCCGAAAATGCACAACACGCGCCGATCAATTGAGCCGATAGACCTCAGTCCGAAAAGCCGAAGTGCGTCTGACCGCTGACTGCGGAAGCCGCAAACAAATGTGCAATCCTCGATATTGCACGCCTTGGGGGAGGAGCTTCGATGAAAAAACATCGAATGCTCCTCTTTTTTTTGAACAACCAATTGCTATTTTTTGTATCTTTGCATCAAAGTATTGATAAAACACATAGAATATTTTTCAATATTAAATAAATCTAATAGTTATGTTAAGTCAGAAATTGCATGATGCATTGAACGAGCAGATCAATGCCGAGATGTGGTCGGCCTACTTGTACCTCGCTATGTCGAACGAGGCTGAGGCTAAAGGTTTTAAGGGTGTGGCTAACTGGTATTTCATCCAGTTCCAAGAGGAGCAGGATCACGCGCGTATCCTGATGAAGTATCTCTATTCGTGCGATGCAAAGGTGGAGCTGAAGCCCATCGCTGCCGTACAAACCTCGTGGGAGAGCATCCACGACATGGTGAAGGACACCCTCGAGCACGAGAAGAAGGTAACCGCCATGATCCACAACTTGGTGGCTATCGCTGCCGAGGATAAGGACTACGCTTCGTCGAACATGCTCGTATGGTTCGTCAATGAGCAGCTCGAGGAGGAAGAAGGCGTGCGCGAGATTCTGTCGGCTTGCGATGCCGTAGAGGGCAACAAGTTCGGCATGTATATGTTCGACAAGGAGCTCGCAGGTCGCGTTTACCACCAGACCGCTCAGCTCGCAGGCAAATAATTGCCGCGCTCTTTGAGCCGTTTTATTCCCGATCCGATGTGGGTCGGGAATTTTTTTTGTGGTTGTTCGTTGCGTTTTGGAAAGAGGGATTCGCGGGTTTTCTACGCGGGTTCCGCCCGCATACAGACACAAAAAAAGGACTGATTCCGTTGGATGGGAATCAGTCCTTTGAATGTTGAATCGGGGCTTTCCTAAGGGGCTTTCCTACAAGAAACGCACCTCATCGAATACCTCGGCACGGGTCGATTGCTTGATGTAATCGGGCACAGCCTTGCGCACATACTCCGACACATAACCCGTCTTCACACCCGTCAGAATCATCTTTTCGCCCTCGACCTCCACGGCGTAATCATCGCCCCAGAAGGTCGTGTCGGCATACTGCCCCGTGAGGATCACCTTGCCGTCCTTCTGCTTGAGACGATAGTCGCCCGTCAGTTTCTTGAAGCCCAAATCCTCAAGGTTCTGATACAGCACGAAGGTCTTGTCGTCCTTGAGTTCCAAATAGATCTTCTCCGCCAAAGCCGTCTCGTTGTTCCAACGCGCCAACGCCCACTCTCCCGTGCAGTTCACCTTGACCTCCTGCGAATAAGTAATCGAGGTCTTGACCAATTTCGTATAAGCCGCGGTGCTCGCAACGAGCGAAACGCGACCCTCTTTCTTGAACTTTACAACGCCTTGGGCCGAAACCTCAGCCACATCAACGGGCTGCACATCGTAGGTGATATTCAACTCATTAGCCTCCATATCGTAGGTATGTTCCTCCTGCTCATTCGAGTAGCGCACCATGAGCGTGGGCTTAAACTCGGGCGAAGCGGTCTCATACGCCGATTCGGCGAATCGCAAAGATGCGACCTCCACCGCGGGAGCCACAACGATCTTCGCACGCGCCTCGCCATTCCACAGCGGAGAAACGGCACGCAGGGTGGTCTCACCCTCCTTCAGTGCCTTCACCTTGCCCGTGGGCTGGATGAGCGCAACCTCGGCATTGTCGGTCGAAACCGTAATGGCGTAGTTATTGCCCAACAGATTGACCTTCACGGCATTCTCCACACCGATGAGCTTCACCTCGAAAGCAATATTTGCCTCCTCGCCCTGCATCAGGCGGTAGGTCTCCTGCTCGAATTTGATCTGCTCGACCTCGATTGCGGGAGCTGCATCATCGCTGCTGCACGCCGAAAACAACGCGGCAAAGCAAGCGACCAACATAAATTTGAATCCTAATTTCATACTATTTCTTATTACTGATTTATTCGCACTTACGATCGATAAAAATACACATTCTAAATCGAATTGCAAAATTCTAAACCGCAAAAACAACGCCAAAGCCTCAAAACATATTTACAAAATCGATTTTTGCTTCGGCTTTAGATGCAAAAAAGAAGGCTTCCAACCCTTAAAGATCGAAAGCCTTTTGAATATTTGAGATTCGGATCGTGAAAAGGATTACTCCTCCTCGCCCTCTTCCTCGTCGTCTTCCTTCATGGTGTGGTAGACATTGGTGACATCGTCGTCCTCCTCCAAGCGCTCAACGAGCTTGTTCACCGACTCCCTAGCCTCGGCATCCAACTCCTTGGTGTCGGTAGGAATGCGGACAGACTCACCCGAGACGATCTCGTACTTGTTGTCATCCAACCACTTCTGAATGTTACCAAATGCCTCGTAGGGAGCATAAACCGTGAACGATCCGTCCTCCTCGGCATAGAACTCATCGACCTCCAAGTCGATCATCTCCAACTCCAACTCCTCGGGATCAGGAGCCGTCATGCCCTCGCCGGGTTTGAACTTGAAGACACACTTATGCTCAAACATGAAGGCAACCGAACCGCTGTTACCCAACTGACCGCCGCACTTGTTGAAGTGCATACGCAGGTTAGCCACCGTGCGGTTGGTGTTGTCCGTGGCGGTCTCAACGAGGAAAGCGATACCGTGAGGGCCGTATCCTTCGTAAACAACCTCCTTATAATCAGCCGAATCCTTCTCGGTTGCACGCTTAATGGCGCGTTCAACATTCTCCTTAGGCATGTTCTCGGCCTTCGCATTCTGAATCAAAAGGCGAAGACGGGTGTTGGCCGAAGGATCGGGGCCGGCAGCTTTAACCGAAATTTCGATCTCCTTACCAATTTTCGTAAAGACACGAGCCATGTGTCCCCAACGCTTAAACTTACGCGCTTTGCGATATTCAAATGCTCTTCCCATGATATATAGATTTAATTATTGTCTTATGGATTGCAAAGTTATAAAATAAGAACGACAAAATGAAGAATTTCCGCGGTTATTGTCATCGCGGATTCACGAAAACAGCGCATAAATTTGCAGATTCTATGCTCAAGCAGATGAATATTTGTGGGGCAGACTGATTTACGGAAGGGAACTTCGATCGAATGGGAGCGGATTTTTTGCAAAATGACTCAAACCGATAAGTCTCTATTTTTAGCGACTGTTTTTGGGCGTGGCACTAAATTTCAAAGGACTGTAAATAGTTGTTAATATACTGATAAACAATAGAGTATCCTGCAAAATCAAAGCATTGCTTTCTTCCATTTCCTGATTTTCGTGCGGAAGGTACCGAAGGGCGCAACGGTGTTGATATGGATAAATTTATAAACTTCCCATTTTGCTGTTCGGGTTGCGCTGTCCGCCCATTTGCGACGGTGTGGCGTAAAAAGTTCTTCATCGGAAAGGGAGTCGATCAGATCCAGAATTTTCCGGATATTCTTATCGAGCATGACCTTTAGTTCGTCGAGAGAATGATCGGCATAGACATCCGTAAACCATTGATACAAAGCACCTAACTGATTCCAACGGAATTGATCGGAGGGCGTTTTTGCCTCTCGCCCCATCATTTCGTCCTCTTCCCACTTCAAGATGAGGCTTGTCCAGCCAATGTGATAGGCTAAATTTTCAGACGGACTGCGATCCACACCTTCCGCATGAAGATCTTTCATCGATTCGGGGATATTCTGGAACTCGGCAAAAAATTTTGCATAAGTCTTGCGGATCTCGTCTTTGAGTTCTTCCTTGCTGGTGTAAATTTTCATTGCCTTTCAAATTTGATCCTCATTATTCTGATCGTTGCTAAGGGCTCGTGTATGTAATCTAAATCAAACGGAAAGTTCGGGGTAATTCTGCCGAGTCCGGGAAAACGACAGATAATAAACGAAGTTCTCCTACTTTTATTGTTAATAGGTCTGCCAACCTTTAGTCGATTGCATACGGCAACACCATGCAATAGTCGGGCGGATAATTCACAACGCACCAAACGATCAGCCCCCAGTCAGATAAAAATTCCACACATACCCACAGCCCGTAAGATTTGATTCTTCCATAACGCCCCAAAAAGTCAAGCACAGAAATCTGATGTTCATAGGATGATAAGAAAGCGATGATCGGAAAACGAATAGATTGAATCAGAACCAAGAAAAGAACTGAACACTTAACCATTCGCAATGCGTGATTCTGCAAGGCAGAAGATCAATACCGCGTCCCCCCCCTAATCGCGTATGCACCGCCTCCCCTCGATAGGGGAACGATGGGAAAGTGGTTGGGTATCAATAGAAAAGAATAGAGATGCAACCGAAAAAAAATGTTACTATTCAAATGCTGAAGGCAGCAAACTGCATAATCCCTGTGAATGCGTTAGCTATCTGTTCGCGACAGCAAAGCCTTATATCAAAAGGCAATTTAGAGTGAAGGTCATAATGACTATGAGCAATAGCAAATATGCCAAAGGTAACAAGGACGCTACCGTGCTGCATCTTCGAGAATAGACTTCTGCCACTTCGCTTCATTAAACCCTCTCTGAATTTGATTCACACCCAAGAAAAAAAGTCAGACCAAAAAGTCTGACCTTTATAGGATATACACTAAAGCGAACAACGAAAAGCAAAAGAGTTATTTCTGATCACAGCGAAAATACAAACGCATAAAAATTTTAATGTGGGATTCTGCAAAGCAGAAGATTAATCCCGCATAATCACTCTAATCGCGTAAGCAAAGCCTCCCCCATCAAGGGGAGGTTTGGTGGGGTTGTCAATATGGCAAAGGTGGCGAAAGCCACCGCTGCCGCCTCTTCAAGGTCGATCGGGCACATCCTCCGGCAGCCCCACATCCATCAAGCCAAACCATAAAAAAAAGGTCAGACCCAAAAGTCTGACCTTAAAGAGGCGGCTACCTACTCTCCCACGGGAAAACCGCAGTACCATCGGCGTGAGTG
>SAMEA104404097__coassemble_2135_pt1 | contig 14358 bp, 9 predicted proteins | sample SAMEA104404097__metabat2_high_PE_016 | metagenome-assembled genome bin SAMEA104404097 (sample SAMEA104404097) | Balaenoptera acutorostrata | reverse complement strand
AACAGTAAACAATAATCAGTATACAGTAATCAGTTTACAATATACAGTATACAGTTAAGGTTATCTTTTGCTTATCTTTTCCCCGAAAAATATATCCAAAGGTTATCTTCTGCTTATCTTTCTGATGCAAAAAAGATAACCTCGGGTTATCTCCAGCTTATCTATAAAACCTCCTCAAGATAATCCATATCCTTAGGTTATCCCCTGCTTATCTTGGGTTGTCCTTAGGTTATCTTTCCCCCCCCCCGAAAAAAAACAACTCCGCCCTACCCTCCCCGAATGGAGGCGCAAGACGGAGTTTAACCCATTAAAATATGTTGCGGGGCGAGGCTGTTCCAAACGGCGGGCGACCCCAACTTACGAAGCGAACCTCAACCGAAAGCGAATCGAATCGAGGGCGAAATTCTCAATCCGAAAACGGAATGAAACGGAAACGAGAAATCCGCCCTCAACCCGAAAACGCAACGAAGCAAAGCCCCCGCAAACGCAACGAAGCGGACAGCCCCGCTAAGTAATCCGCAGCGGGGATTTCTGTTTGAAAAACCGGATGATCTTCTGCATATAGACCCGTTCGTGGGTGCGCTCCTCGCTCGAAAGGCGCAGGATGCACAGGCAGACCAACAGCACGAAGATCAGACCCATGATGAACGAATAGTAGTTCATGTAGGCACGCAGCGACGATTCCTTCTTCATGGCGCGTTTCAGCGTGGCATCGACCTCGGCGGCAGCGGCTTTGTAGGACAATCCGCGACCGACATACTGTTGGATGGTCTCCTCGCGCGTGGTGTTCACGATCTCGTTGGATCGGGTGTAGGAGGTCGCCATATCCATGTAGTTGCTGTTCGATCCGTAGAGTTGGAAGAAGTTGATCAAAGCGATCGCCATGCAGAAGCCGAAGTAGCGGGCGGCGATGCCCAAGAACGCCACCAAACCGCCCTCCGAGGGCTTCACGCTGAAGACCATATTCATAATCAGCGGTACGAACAGCGACCCCGTCCCCACGCCCTGCACGAACAGCGGGAGGTAGTATTGCTCCTCACTCGCCGTTTCGGCAAAGAGGAAGAACATCTGCGTGTGGAAGATCAGAAGGATGGCAAATCCGAGCATGATGACGGTTCGCGGCTGCACCTCGTGGAGCAACAGACGCGATGCCCCGAAGATGCCCACGAACAGACCGAGGATGTTAAACGCCCATATCGTAATCATACTCAGCGAGTCGATGCCCAATCCGTCCTGCATATAGAGGTAGGTGAAGAAGGTCGTACCCTTCGACACATAGAACACGCTCAAAAGGATCAGCGCATGGCGGTATTTGCGGTAGCGCAACAGACGGAGTTGGATCAGCGGTCGTTTCTTGCGCAGACTGCTGATGACATAGACGGGCGTGATGACAATCAGGATCAGAATCAGATTCTTGATGCGCGAAGACTCCAACCACTCCAACTGCTGTCCGTAGACCAAGATGTAGCCCAAGATGCTCACGATGGCGGTGTAGATGATGAATCCCGTCCAATCGATGTCCGCCAAAGGGAATTTGCGCACCAAATAGCGGTTGTTCATCGTGAGGAACAGCAGGATGAAGCCGGGGATTTGGAACAAGATGAACCCATAGAACACCGACTCGATGCCGAAATAGTTGAGGATCAAGTTTGCGAAAATCGCCGAGAACGGCACGCAGACCATCAGCGACCCGTAGAACACCGTATATCCCATAACCTTCGCCTTCTTGGGGCGGAAACAGAGAAACGCCAAATTCATGCAGATGTTACACAGAAAGGCGCAGACCGCTCCTTGGATGAACCGGCAGAACATGAACACCTCCGCAGACCGCGACACGGCACATATATAGCAGGTCAGGGTGTTGATGAAGATGCCCACAAGGGTGTAAGAGCCTAATTTAAAGCATTTCACCAACCGGCTGTCCAAAGCCAGGTAGCTGATGACCGTGGCATACATGATCACCACCGAGAACTGCACATCCATCGCATCCATGCTGTAATATTCGGCTGTTGCCAGCGTGCTGTTGTAGTACAGCGCGAAGATCACAAGCGAGGGGAACAGAATCGAGATGATCGTCACGACCGCCAGCCATTGGGGAACCCAAGGTTTAAAGAGGGGTTTGATGGACTTCATATCGGGTTATTTCACACTCGTTACATAGGCGTTCATACCACCGCGCAGACGATCGGCGATCTCGGACTCGATGTCCTGCAACTGGATGCGCACGGGGATGCGCTGAGTGATGCGCACGAAGTTACCCGTGGCATTGTTGGGCGGGAGCATCGAGTAGCGCGTACCCGTGGCGGGCGAGATGGATTCCACCACGCCCTTAAATTCGTGGTCGGGGATGGCATCGATGGTGATCGTAACCTCCTTGCCCACTTGGAAATTCTCCAACTGGGTTTCCTTCACATTGGCGATGATCCACATTCCGGCAGCCTCGTTGGTGATGAAAGTCAGCACCTGCCCCTGCTGCATGAGCTGTCCCTTTTGGATGTCGATCTTGCCGATGCGCCCGTCGTAGGGGGCGCAGATCACCGTGTAAGTCAGCTCCAAGCCGCTGCGCTTCAAGTCGCTCAGGCAGTTATTGAGTTTCGCCTCGGCAACCAAGGCATTGCCCTTCAGCTCGTCCAAGTTCAAGAGCGATTCATCGTAGCGGAATTTGGCAATATCGACCTCCTTGCGTGCTTGCAGGTAGTCGGCTTCGACCTTGTCGTATTGCTGTTGGGTGACGGATTCGTTCTTTAGGAGGTTCTGCACGCGGGTGAACTCTTTGGTCGCCTTCTCCAACTTGATGCGGCTGATGGCGATCTCGCTCTCCAACTGTTTCTGCTGCACCTCGTTGGTCTCGATCTTCTTGCGGGCGATCTTCAGTTCGGCAGTCGCACGATCCATCAGCGCGGCGTTCTTTTGGTGCTTCAGCACGAACTCGTCGTTTTCGATCAGAAGCAGCGTGTCGCCCTGATGCACCATTTGGTTATCGCGGCAGCGGATCTCCTCCACATAGCCCATCACACGGCTCGAGATGGGCGAGATGTAGACCTCGACCTGCGCGTTGTTGGTTTCTTCGTAGTTATAAATTCGGTAGGCATACCAGATGCTCCATCCGCCGAAGCCGATGATGAGCGACAGCGTGATGAGGTGGGTGATGTAATTAATAATTCTTTTTGCCATGTCGTTGATTATTTAAAATATCCACAAATTTGTTTCAAAGCCCAGTAGTATTTCTGCGAATCGACCACCGCCTCGACCCATTCGAAGGAGGCCTGCATCGACTGCGTTTCCGACTCCAACACATCGATCAGAAGAGCCTGCTGGTTGAAGTAGGAGTTGCGCAGGATTCGCATCGTTTCCTTACTCATATCGATCTTCTCCAAGGCACGATCGATGTTGAGCAAAGACTCTTGATAGCGCGTATAGAGGGCATAGAGGCGGTTTTTGAGGTCTTCCTCCTCCTTTGCCAAGCCCTGCTCTGCCTGCGTGATGCGCAACGACTGCGCACGGCATTTGGCGCGGTTCTTATACAGCGACGACAGGCGGAACGAGAGTTTGAATCCCACCTCGCCGGCGATCTGATGGTCGTAGGAATAGTAAGGCAGGGGCGATCCGATGCCGTACTGCGCATAGAGTTTCAGCGAGGGTCGGTTCACCGCGCGCGTTTCCTTCAAAAGGATCGATTCGCGCTCCACACCCTTGTGGCGGATGGTGAGGTAGGGCGAATTTTCCAAGGCGTAGGCAAAGAGTTCATCGAACGACTCGTTGAGCTGGTACTTCAGATCGTTCGCCAACTGCGGTGCCACAACATACTCCTCCTCCACGCCGAGCAGCGTGCGCAGTTCATCCGAGAGGATATTGATCGAGTTTTGCACCTCGACCTCCTGCTTCTGCAAGTCGGTGATGTAGAGTTTCGAGCGCAACAAGTCACTTTTCAAGACTAACCCATTCTCGAAAAATTCGTTGATGCGCTGAAACTCTTTCTCACGCAACTTGATTGATTTTTGGATGAAATCGCGGTAATTGAGGTTGCGGTAGATGTCGTACAGCAGGACATAACCGCGCAGATTGACCTCCTGCTCCACAGAGCGCAGGCGCTCGGCACTGATCTCCTCCTCCTTTACCATGCGGCGCACGGCGTTGGAGAATTTACCGCCCGAATAAAGTTCAAATTCCGAATAAAGATTGGCATGATAACGCCACAGATGCCCGCTTTGGGTGTTGTGGGCAAGGGGTTTCTTTTGGCTCAAGTAGCCGTCGCCCGTAGCCAAGATCTCGGGCAGGCGTTCGCTTTTGCTTTGCTTGACGCGTTCGACATCGACCTCATGCTTCAGATTCTCGATGATCACCGAGCGGTTGCGCTGCACCAGTTCGTTCACATCCCGAAGTCCCATCGCGTGCCATTGCATGACCTGCGCCGAGAGGGACTGTGAAAGCAAAGTGAGGACGGAAAATAAAACGAAGATTTTTTTGACACACATACTTTTGTTCCTTTAACGGCGGCAAAGGTATGGAGTTTTCCCGTGCTTTATTTTATCAAATATGCCTTCTATTTGATAATTCGGGACATTCTTCCGAAGACTTTTGCAAGAATTGGCTCGGACGGCATCCCGTCACGCGGTAGAAGGAATTGCTGAATACGGTGAGGCTCTCGAAGCCAACGCTGTATGCGATGTCGGTGATCGATTCGCGGTTTTCGATCAGCTTCTTGATGGCAACGATCACGCGGTATTTGCGCAGGTATTTCAGAAACGAAGTGCCGAGTTCCGCGCGCAGGTAACGGCTCATGGTTCGCGAGCTGATGCCGACCTCTTGGGCGATGTCGCCCTCGGTGATCGGACGGCGGTAGTTGGCTTGGATGGCATCCACGATGCGGCACACCACGGGATGATCCGTAGTCGGAAGCCACAGATGCGCCGTCTGCTGGGGGATGATGTGGGGCATGATGCGGTGCATCGATGAGAGCAGATCCCATTGCCAGTCGCCCGCACGGTATTCCCGCGACTCGTTTTCCACGAACTCCAAGGTGTGGTACAAGAGCGAGAAAATCGGATAGATGCCCACCTCGCCGAAGAACGGATCGCGCGAAAATTCCTCGGGAAAATAGATGTTCAGCACATCGATCGCGCGCTCATCGACCGACACGCGGTGCGACTTTCCCGAAGGGATCCACACGAAATGACCCGTGGGGATGTAGTAGGTGTTCCGCTCCACATCCATCGTTGCCACACCGTTCAGCACCACGAGGATATGCCCTTGTTTATGAATGTGTTGCGGGATGGTTTCTTTCAATTCCAGACGCAGGACATAGATGTGATCGCGGTGGCGTTCGATCGCTTCGATGAGGTTGTTTCGCTGTGGGTCTGCCATGGTTCGTTGGTCGTTTTGTGGGTGCAAAGTTACGCCTTAATGCCTAAAAAGCAAACTCGATGCGCTCGCCTTTATCGAGATCCACCGTATAAAGACCGCCCGCGTTTTCCGTGGCTTTGCCCATCGTTCGGGGTCGGTCTTGGAACTTTAAGGTGAATCGGTTGGCGGTCTTAGCGGTGAGGGTCAGTCGCTCCAAATGTCCCGCCCGCCAACGCGTAGAAACCACCCCGCCGCCGCGCACGCAAAGTCCTTCAAACGATCCGTCCGCCCACTTCGCGGGAAGCGCAGGAAGCACCTCGATCATCCCGTTGTGGCTTTGGAGGAGCATCTCGGCAATGCCCGCCGTACCGCCGAAGTTGCCGTCAATCTGGAAAGGCGCATGTGCGCAGAACAAGTTGGGATAAGTACCCGACCCGCCGATGATTTCGCCCTCACGCGCCATCGGTTCAAGCAGATTCGTGAGGAGTTTCAGTGCCCGATCGCCGTCTTTCAGTCGCGCCCAAAAGCAGATCTTCCACGCCCGCGACCACCCCGTGCCCGCATCCCCTCGGCGGTTGAGGGTCTCGCGCGCCGCCGCAGCCAATTCGGGCGTGCGGTTCGGCGAGATCTGATGGGCGGGATAAAGCCCGAACAAGTGCGACACATGGCGGTGCCGGGGATCGACCTCCGCATAGTCCTCCAACCACTCCTGCAAGTAGCCGTTGGGGCTGATCTGCATCGGCGGAAGGTCTTGGATCATCGCCTCCAACTCCGAACAAAATTCGCGATCCACCTCCAAGATCCGTCCCGCCTCCACCACATTGGAGAACAACTCGCGCACCAACTGCGTATCCATCGCAGGGCCCATGCAGATATTCACAGCCCGCTGTGAATCGGGCATATAGAACGCATTTTCGGGCGAAGAAGAAGGACCCGTAACGAGCCATCCGTTGTTGGGTTCGCGGATCATCGACCCGCGGAAAAATTCCGCCGCACCCCGCATCACGGGATAGATTTCGGCAAGATATTCCCGATCGAGCGAATAGAGGTAATGCTCCCAAAGATTCAAGCAGAGCCACGCCCCGCCCGTGTTCGTTGCGCCCCACGAAGCCTCCTCACCGGGGGCGGTGAATCCCCACGGATTAGTCATCATGTGCGCCACCCAACCCTCTGATCCATAATAACTTTTAGCAGTCTGCCCGCCCGATTTCCGGAGCAGTTTCACCAGTTCCGTCAGCGGTCGGTGCAGTTCGCCCAACGCCCCGACCTCCATCGGCCAATAGTTCATCTGAAGGTTGATATTGAGGTGATAATCGGCATTCCACGCGGGGTTGATCTCCTTCGCCCACAGTCCTTGCAGGTTGAGCGGGAGGGTGTCCTCGCGCGTTCCGCTGAGCATCAGGTAACGCCCGAACTGGAAGTAAAGCGCAGCCAACGCAGGGTCTTGCGAGGTCTGGAAATCGGCAAGTCTGAGGTCGGTCGTGCGGGCATCATCCCCCGCCCCGAGTTCGAGACTCACACGCCCGAATCGCTCCTGCCAATGCCCGATATGCTTTGCTTTCAGATCGTCATATTCCACCGCCAAAGCCTTCGCAACCTCCTCCGACGGATAGGTTTCGTAGTCCTTCGTAAAGAGCGCAGTAGCCGAAGAAAGCACCAAGGTCGCCGAGCGTGCATCGCGCACCACAATCCGCTCGTTTTCAATCATCTGATTGCCATCACAAGCCACCGCCATCACCACCCGATAGCCGTTGCCCGCGCCGCCGTAACCATCGTTCATTGTGCCCTCCATCACCAACCGTTGCCCGTCACCGCGCACGCTGTATCGCTCGGGTCGCGCCAACGAAGCCGCAAAATTCAGCTCCCCGTCCCGATCGGCTGTGAGGCGCACCACCGCCACATCGCCCGCGTGCGACACGAAATATTCCCGCTCGTAACGCACCCCGTCCTTTAGGAACGAAGTCTCAGCCACAGCATCGTCCAACAACAGCCTGCGCCGATAATCCGCCACAGCACCCTCGCCCGCAAACTCATGCGCAATCCGCAGCGACCCCAAGACTTGGTAACAGCCGTAAGGATCGTTGGCACTCGCCGCATGGTTCGACCCTTTGCCCGCGCAAGTGAAGTGCCCGTACATCAGTTCCTGCGCCTCATCGTTGCGCCCTTCGAGGAGCAACTCGCGGATCTGGGGCAAGTATTTCTGCGCATCGGGATTGTCGGTATTCTCCGCACTCCCCGACCACAAAGTGATGTCGTTCAATGTAATATCTTCTTCGGCGACCCCGCCGTCTGCCATCATACCGATGTGTCCGTTGCCCACAGGCAGCCGCTCCTCCCACATCCGCGCCGGCTCATCGAACCACAGCGTCAAATCCTTCGGCGCACGATCGGCACACGACACCCCCAAAACGAGGCACAGCCCCAAAATCCAGTTTTTCATATACCTTATATTTATTGCAAAGATAGAATTTATTTGCAGCATCGCCCCACAAAAAACCGTTCCAAACGCATATTTCTCGAAAATTCTTCGTAATTTAGCCTCGTTGTTCTTCGCACGGAAGCGACAACCCACTAAAAAAATCAAACTATGAAAAAGATTTTATCCCTCTTGATGCTCCTTTGCATCACCCTCGGTGCTCAGGCTCAACTCCTTTGGAAAGTATCGGGTGGTGGTCTTGACCGCCCATCCTATCTCATCGGCACGCACCACCTTGCGCCTCTTTCGATCATCGACAGCCTCCCCGGATTCAAGCCCGCCATGGCAGCCGTCGAGCAGGTCTGTGGCGAGATGGTAACCGAAGACATCCTTTCGCCCGAGAATGTGCAGCTCATGCAACGCGCAGCCATGCTCCCCGCCAGCACGACGCTCCGTTCGCTGTTCACCGAAGCGCAATACGACTCCGTGGCACTCCACATCAAGAATCTGATGGGCGCCGATCTCAAGATGTTTGACGGAGTGAAACCCTCGCTTTTGTCGGCGCAGGTAACGGCAATCTCGGCACTCCAAACCATCGAGGGCTACAACCCCCAACAGCAGTTGGACGGCTGGATTCAGTCCGAAGCAAAGGCTCAAGGCAAGATCGTAGGCGGTTTGGAAACCATGGATATTCAGCTCAATGTGATGTTCAACGCCCAGACCTTGGAGCGCCAAGCCGAGATCCTCTACAACATGCTCACCGACATGGAACGCACAGCCAAGCAGGCACGCGATCTGACCGATGCCTACATGCACCAAGATCTCGCCAAGATGGAGGAGTTGGTGCGCGATGAGGACGGCGCCGACAAGCATCCCGAGGAAACCGAAGTGCTGATCTACAACCGCAACGAGAACTGGATGAAGCTCATGCCCCAAATCATGGCGGAACACCCCACGCTGTTTGCCGTTGGTGCGGGTCACTTGGTCGGCGAGCGGGGCATCATCGCCCTTTTGCGCAAGGCAGGCTACACGGTCGAAGCCGTTGAGTAATCCCTCCCGAAACCACCCCAAAGACCGCATTCCGCAAAGGTTTGCGGTCTTTTTTGTGCGCAAAAGCCGGGAGATGCAGCACATTCGCCGAAAATTGCTTACCTTTGGTGAAATTTCGGAACAAGATGCAGGAGCAACAAAATAAGGAATTGGAGTTGGCGTGGGATTTTGTCACGCGCACCTCGATGAACATCTTCCTTACGGGCAAGGCGGGCACGGGAAAAACGACCTTCCTCAAGCGCGTTGTGCGCGAATGCCCCAAGCCCAAGATCGTGCTTGCGCCCACGGGTGTGGCGGCGATCAATGCGGGCGGAATGACCCTCCACTCGTTCTTCCAACTGCCGTTCGGGCTGTTCCTGCCCGAGTTTCAGCATGTCCAAGCCCACGACAAGGAGGGGCGTTACAAGTTCCACAAGAAGAAACTGAGGCTGATCCGCTCCATCGAGCTGATGATCATCGATGAGGTGAGTATGCTCCGCGCCGATATTGTCGATGAGTTGGATGCCCTGCTTCGCAAACTGCGCCACTCGTCGCAACCTTTCGGCGGGATTCAGGTGCTGATGATCGGCGATGTGCAGCAGCTTTCGCCCGTGGTGCGCGATGAGGAGTGGCAGGTGATGAGCCGCTACTATTCCTCGCCCTATTTCTTCGATGCGAAGGTCTTGCACCAACACCCCTACCGCTTGGTGCAGCTTGATAAGATCTACCGCCAGAGCGACACGGAATTTATCGACATCTTGGCAGCAGTGCGCGAGAACCGACTCTCCCCGGATCTTCTTAAAAGACTGAACCAAAGATACATACCCGACTACATCGCCCCCGAGGGCTGCATCACGCTCTGCACCCACAACAAGGTGGCGCGCGACATCAACGACAGCCGTTTGGAGGCGATCGCCGCCCACGAATATTCGTTCACGGCGACCATCGAGGGCAATTTTCCCGAGAATATGTACCCGCAGGACGAGGTGCTTCACCTCAAAAAAGGTGCGCAGGTCATGTTCACCAAGAACGACCCCAACCCCGAACGGCAGTATGTGAACGGCACTTTGGCGAAGGTGACGGACATCGGCTCGAACTTCATCAAGGTCGCCTTGGAAACGGGCGAGGAGATCGATGTACAGCCCCTGCCGTGGGAAAACCTGAAGTACGAAATCAACGAGCAGACCAAGGAAATCGTGTCGGCTGTGGACGGACTTTTCACGCAGTATCCGCTCAAAACCGCGTGGGCGATCACGATCCACAAAAGTCAGGGTCTGACCTTCGATCGCGCGGTGATCGATGCGGGGCGTTCGTTCACCCACGGGCAGGTCTATGTGGCGTTGAGCCGCTGCCGCACTTTGGAGGGGATTGTCCTCAAACAACGCATCTCGCGCGATGTGATCATCGATGATTTTAGGGTGGATCAGTTCTCGGATTATGTGGCGGAATCGTTGCCTTCGCGCGAAGTTTTGGAGCGCGACCAGAGAGCCTATTTCGAGCAGGTTATCAAAGACTTATACGATTTTGAGCTGTTGCGGAAGTTCTTCTATACCTACCTCAAATTCATCCGTTTCACCTTTTCGGGTTTGTACCCCAAAGCCATTCAGGCATGGTCGATGACCGAGCCCCGTTTCCGCGAAGAAATAGCCGATGTAGGCGATCGTTTCACGCGGTCGTTAGACCGCATTGTAGGCGCTGACTATCAGAGTTCGGAACACCTCCAAGAGCGCATCCGCAAGGCATCGGAATACTTCTTGAAGCAGGGCATGGAACGCCTTTTACCCTTGGTTCGCGTGACCTACACGGTCGATTTTGACGACAAGAACAAGAAAAAACTCAACCGCCAATATTGCGATAATTTCACCGAGGCGTTGCTCCTCAAATTGTTTCTCTGGAACTACACCTTGCAGGGCTTCGAGCTGAACTCCTACCTCAAGGAACGCGCCACGATCATCACCTCCCTGCCCGAACTATCGACCGCCAAACTCCTCGTGCTGTTGAAGCGCGCCACGGAGCATCCCGAACTTTCGTTCTTGGAGGTATCGAAACTCAAATCATCGGCTAAAGACGCTGTGTCTGAGGGACTTGACGAGGACAAGACCGAAGAAGAATCGGACGACATCAAAGACCCGAAGCTGTTCGAAGCCTTGCGCCAATGGCGTTTGGAGAAGGCGCAGGAGATGCAGATCCCCGCGTTCTGCGTCCTGCATCAACGCCCGCTAATCGCCATGGTGAACGCCCTCCCGACCACCGAGGAGGAACTCCTCACCATCAAGGGCATCGGCAAGGCGTTCATCGTCAAATACGGTGCCGAGGTACTCGCCATCCTGCGCGCGGCATCACCCTCCGACCGCGTTGCCGACCGGCTGTTTTAGACCGCACCCCCCCCCCGAACAAACACCATTTTGCATGGCAAGCCACAAAAATCTGCGTATCTTTGTCCCATGATTTTGCATTTTTTCAAAGATTCGATTGCGGGGATCGCCCTGCCCGAGGAGTTCACCTACCCGTTCTGCTACACGCCCCACGCGTTGATCGTGCGGGCGGCGGACGAATTAAAGGCGGAACTTGCCGAGTGCGAGAAGTGGCGCGAAGAATTGGCTGCGGGCAAGATGTTCGGCGTGTTGGCGGTGCGCACCGCCGAGGGACGGATCGGCTATCTGCAAGCCTTTTCGGGCAACCTCGCGGGCAAGAATCTTCACGCGGGATTCGTTCCGCCCGTCTACGACATGATGCAGCACGACGGCTTTTTCAAGCAGGGTGAGCGCGAGCTTACGGCGATCAATCACCGCATCTCGGTTTTGGAACATTCTGAGGAGTATCTCGCTCTGAAACAATCAATTGCAGATATTCGCACCGAATCCGAAGAAGCATTGTACGCCCTTCGCCAAGCCATGAAATCGGCAAAGAAGGAGCGCGATGCCCGCCGGAAATCGGGCGCAATGTCGCCCGAGGAAGAAGCCAAACTCATCCGCCAAAGTCAGTTTCAAAAGGCGGAACTTCGCCGACAGACCTCGGCATGGAACGAGCGCATCGCAACCCGCGAAAAGGAGTTGCAAAACCTCACCCAAGAGATCGACCTCTTGAAAGAAAAACGCAAGCGCAAATCCGCCGACCTGCAACAGCAGATTTTCGCCCAGTTCCGCCTTTTGAATGCCCGCCATGAAGAACGCAATCTATGCTCCATTTTCGCAGAATATGCCCAAAAAGAACCGCCCGCAGGAGCCGGAGAATGTGCCGCGCCGAAATTGCTTCAAGCGGCATATCTCAATCATTATCAACCTCTTGCCATGGGCGAGTTTTGGTGGGGCGCATCCCCGCGCGGGGAGATCCGTCACCACGGCGCATTCTACCCCTCGTGCCGCAGCAAGTGCTACCCCATCCTCAGTTGGATGTTGCAGGGTCTGAAAGTCGAAGCGAACCCCTTGGCGGAACAGATGCACGCCCCGCAGCCCTTAAAGAAAATCTACGAAGATGAAGATTTATGCGTGGTGGTGAAGCCCGCAGGCATGCTCTCGGTGGCGGGCAGGGAGGGCGCACCCTCGGTCGAAAGCATCCTTCGCAAGGACTACCCCGAAGCTCCGCTCATCGTCCACCGTCTCGACATGGCAACCTCGGGTCTGCTGCTGATCGCCAAGACCAAATCAGCACACCAAAACCTCCAAGCACAATTCGCCGCGCGCACCGTCCGCAAGGAGTACATAGCCCTTTTGGAGGGCATCGTAAGGCAGGATGAGGGGCGCATCTCGCTCCCTCTGTGCCTTGATCCCGACGACCGCCCCCGACAGCGCGTAGATTACACCCACGGCAAGCCCGCCGAGACCCTTTTCCGGGTGTTGGATCGGCACGATGGGCGCACCCGCATCGCCTTTCAGCCCGTCACGGGGCGCACGCATCAGCTCCGCGTTCATGCCGCCCACAGCGCGGGACTCTGCCACCCGATCGTGGGCGACACCCTCTACGGACACGCCGACCGCAGGCTATTTCTCCACGCCGCCCGCATCGAATTTCTCCACCCCCGAACGGGCGAGAAAACGGTATTCGAAGAAGCCCCCGAGTTTTAGGCAAAAAAAGAGATCACCTGTTTAGGTGATCTCTTTTCCGATATATCGAAAAATGTCCTATTTCTTTTTCTGAGGGATGTCGTCCTCGCTCTTCAATGCGGGCAGACAGATGTTGAAGTGAACCGCCAACACACGAATCACGATCACGGAACAAGCCGCAATGATGGCAGTAAGTTCGGTCGAAAGATGGAACCAAAGGCACGCCCAATAGACAAAACCACCTAACACACAAGCGATTGCGTAAATATCCTTGCGGAAAATCAGCGGCACTTCGTTGATGAAAATATCACGGAACATACCGCCCGCAGCACCCGTCATCGTACCCATGATGATACCGACCCACATAGGTTGTCCGACAGCCAAACTGCGCTGGACACCCACCACAGTGAACAAGCCCAAACCGATGGCATCGAAGATAAAGAAGGTGTTGTTCAAACGCACCACATAACGGCGTAAAACGATACAAAACAACAGCGCAAATCCCGACACAATGAGGTAGCCGATGTTGTCCATCCAAAACGGGTGGGAATAGCCTAACATCAAGTCACGCATCGTACCACCGCCGACAGCAGTAACAAAACCCACGACATAAGCACCGAACCAGTCAAAGCGTTTTGCCGATGCCAAGCGGATACCGCTGATGGCAAATGCGAAAGTACCGATGTAGTCGATGATCGTGATAAAATCAAGATGGGGTAAAAAATCCATACTTAAAATGTTGATTAAAAATTCAGGGTCGTAAAAATTCGCTGCGAAGATAAGCAATTTTACCTTGACAAACAAAGAGAAAGTAAAAAGAGAAGTTATCTGTCAGCCCCAAATGAAAGAAATCACGATTAAAGGGTTGCCCGGGTGTGGGGTTTGCGAAGAATTTTGTGTATCTTTCGCAATCATTCAACGCTTTTTAATATGAAATTTTTGGCTAAATCCCTATTGCTGATCCTATTCGCCGCATCGCTTGTCGCTTGTGACGGCAACTCCCGCCCCACCCGCAAGCAGATCGAAAAGATGGAGCAGATCGCCCGCGAAATCTTCACGGAGCAAGAACCCGAACGCGAGGTCGTGGCAAACCCCGCACCCTCCAAAGAGCAACCCGCACCCGAAATCACGGAAACATCTGCCGGAATCACGGCATTGGAGATCCCCGTCCTGCCCTCCGACACCCCCGAGGAACTGATCCCCCATCTGGGCTACACCACATCGCACAACTACCGCACGCGCATCCCCAACTGGGTGGCGTGGGAATTGACGGCGCACGAGGCTGCGGGTGATGTTCCCCGCGCCAAGAAATTCACACCCGACCCGATGTGCAAGAGTGCGCAGGCTGCCGACCACGACTACCGCAATTCGGGCTATGACCGCGGGCACATGGCACCTGCCGGCGACATGAAATGGAGCGAGCGTGCGATGGAGGAGTCGTTCTACTTCACGAATATCTGTCCCCAAAACCGCAACCTCAACCGTGGTGACTGGAAGGATTTGGAGGAGAAATGCCGCTCATTGGCA
>SAMEA104404097__coassemble_2081_pt1 | contig 14615 bp, 11 predicted proteins | sample SAMEA104404097__metabat2_high_PE_016 | metagenome-assembled genome bin SAMEA104404097 (sample SAMEA104404097) | Balaenoptera acutorostrata | reverse complement strand
AGAATAGTGATAAGGTGTTGAGGTGGAGAGATTGGCTAACGGACTAATCCGCAAGGAGGTAAATGTGAATAGGGGTGGAGCACCCCACCCCCAACGAGCACAGTCCCCGCATGGCGTATCAATCAATCAGCAAGACTACCGCAGCACCTTAACGATGATCTTACGGATTTTGCCGGTGCCGACCATAGGAGCGTGACCGTCTTGGGGGAAGAGGATGGTGAACTGACCGGGTCGGAGGGTGTAGAATGTCTGGGGGCGGTCGTTGTAGAAGCAGATGTCCTTTTCGGCGTTAAACTCGCTGCGGGGTGAGCGGAGGTCGGCGCGATCGCTCCAACCGAATGCCTCTTCGGTGCCGGTGATGAGGATTTGGATGTCGATGTAGGCGTTGTGAACCTCGATGGGTGCATCTTCGGGCTTCTTCAAATCCACATCCATGACATTTACGAAGATGTTGTTGCCATCGAGATCGTGGCGACCTGCGGCGGCGGTTGTCCAATCAACTTGGGCGACTAATTCGAATGCTTGCTTCAAACGGGGGCTCAACGAGTAGTAGAACTCGGCGTTTTTCAGAGAATCTAAAACCATAGTTTTGTATTTTTATGCGTTATTAACTTAGTGAATATCAATCTTTTGATAACTTGCGCAAGCGGACGACCACGGGCAGGTGGTCGGATGCGACAACGGAGTCGGGCACATCGTAACTGCGCACCTCGAAATCATCGGACGAGAGGATGTAGTCGATGCGCAGGGTGTTGAAGAACCCGCGGAAGGTGTGTGAGTAGCCCGATCCGCACACGGCAAAGGCATCGTTCAGTCCGTCTGCCATGGTGTTGTAGGCGTAGGACATGGGCGTGTCGTTGAAGTCGCCACACACGATGCGGCGGCGGGGACTTGCGGCGATGACTTGGGCGATGGTATCGACCTGCTCGGCGCGGAGCACGCAGTTGTCGTTGAAGCGCTGGAAGATGCTGCGCACCTTTTCCTCACGCGCGGTGTCCTGCTGAAAGAGATGATGGGTGAGGAAATCGTTGTCGGCAGACTTGATGGCGGTGGAGAGCAAGTGGTTGTTGAACACGCGCACCGTGTCGCCATCGAGCTTGAGATCGACCCACACCGAGGTGCGGGGCGAGAGGATCACGCCCGAGCGGAGAATCTTGTACTTGGAGAGGATGCACATCGGCACAAACTCCACGGAATCAGGTAGATCCTCATCCTCGTCGCCGAAGAAACGGCTTTGGTATTTCGAGCGGAGGATGTCGATTCGCTCGTTGCCATCTGCCACGCGGGCGTTGTATTCCTGCAAGCAGATGATGTCGGGATCGGCTTTCTCGAGGAAGTCCATGACCTCGTCCACGCCCGAGTCGCCGTCGTCGTTGTAGAACCAACGCAGATTGTACGACACGATCATGAACGCATCGCGGTAACTCTGTTCACCGTATTCGCGCCCGATCTCGGGGCGGTAGAACAGCGAGGCATAGAAGAAGCCCAACACGGTGAACCCCAGCATGATGCCCGCGCGCTTCCACCTCCAGCGGATGATCCAGTAGAGGGTGAGAATCAGCACCGCGACATAGGTGACGGGTGCGACCAAGCCCAAGAGCGAGAAGTACCACATGCTGTCGGGCGCGATGTAGGGCACGAAGAGGGTGATGAGCGAGAGGATGATCACGGCGATCATCGCGAAGCTCATCAGCGTGTCGAGCAGCCACATCACGATGCCGCGGCGCTTCGGTTTTCGCCGAAAATCGGAGTAGTAGTCTTCCATCGTTAGAAGAAAATTTTACCTTTTTTGCGCCACCACAGAAGGAGGAGCAGACCCCACAACATACCGCCGATGTGGGCGAAGTGGGCGACATTGCCCACACCGCGCCAACCCATGAACAGCTCGATGGCGGCATAGATCACCACAAACCACTTGGCTTTCATCGGAATAGGCGGAAAAAGCAACATGATGACGGCATTGGGGTGCATCACACCGAATGCCAACAAAAGACCCATCACCGCGCCCGAAGCACCGACCAACGACATCGATTCGCCGAACAGAAATGCTACGCCGACTTGGATCAGCGCCGCACCCAATCCGCAGACGGTGTAGTAGATGAGGAAGCGTTGCGAGCCGAGTTCGTACTCCAACGACCGCCCGAACATCCACAGACCGAACATATTGACGAAGATGTGGTTGAAATCGCCGTGGAGGAACATGTAGGTGAAGAACTGATAGAGGTGAAATTCTCCTGCGCGCGTAACGGTGATGTTGCCGAACACATCGCGCCAACCCTCCAACGCGGGGCTGTTGACCATGAGCGAAAAATGATCGTGGATGAACCCGCCGATGGGCAGCATCGAGGTTGCCATATAGACGAGTACATTGATTATTATCAGGTTTTTAACCACCGATGGGGTTTTGAAATAGGGATTCATAACTTTGTGTTTCTTTTGTTTTAAGTGTGCTGTGCATCGGGGTGCGCTATCCTAATCGGGCGCGCAATTCATCGGTTGTGATTTCGGCGATAATCGCCTTGCCCGAGGGCGAAAAACTCAGGTCGGTGCAGTCGCTCAAACGGCGGAGCAGATCCTCGGCTTCCTCCTTTTGCAATATGCGGTCGGATCGGCGCACGGCTTTCGATGCCATCACGCGGGCGATCTTCTCACGGCGAAGCGATTCAATATCAATGGGTTGCGAGAATGCCTGCAACAATTCGAAGATCAGCGAATCGATGCCTTCGGTCGGGATGTCGGCGGGCGTGCCCTTCACTTCGATCGCGCCCTCGCCCCCGAAATCGATGTCGAAGCCTAAGGATGCGAACTCCACGGCATGCTCCTCCATCAAGGCATATTCCTCCAGCGAAAGTTGCAGCTGTTCGGGAAAAAGGAGCTGCTCGCTGAGTGCCGATCCGTGGTCGAGCATCATCATGTAGCGGTCGTACTCGATGCGCTCGCGGGCGCGGTCGGTATCGACCACCACCAAGCGACCATTCATCTGCGCGAGCAACAACCCGCCACGCAGGGGCATCGGATTGCACCACGCGATGCCGCCCTCCATGCCGAGTTCGGTCTGCATCACTTCCTCCGTGGACTGCACAAAATCGAGGTGCGATTCTTCGTGTTCGGCGGGTACAACATCCGAAGATGCCGACTGTACCGAAGCATATTCTTCATCATCGAATCCAGCCGAAGATGTGCTTTCAAATCCTTGAATATCAAAGCCCTGTGATGTGAAATCCTTGTCCGCTTCTTCGCCCGAAGCCACCGAAACAAACTCCTCGAACTCATCCGCCTTCGGAGTTGTATTTGACCCCGATCCGAAGTCTTCAAATTCATCGCTTCCGACTCCCATGCGGCTCATGGCGGGCGAGAACCCTCCTCGGGGCATTGCCGGGCGACCTCCGCCCAACGAAAGGTCGTTGATGCGCGAAGCCGTGCCCTCGAACTCTCCGCCCGAGATCAGCTCGAAGTCCTCCTCGGCGGATTTTCGCGGAGCATGTCCCCCGCCTTCGGGCAGGTCGAAGCCCGTGAAATCCTCGGTCGGCTCGAAGTTGTTGTCCCCCGCGAACTCCTGCTCGAAGGGGTTGTAGGTGCTGTTCGACATGGCGCGCGGCTCGGTATAAGTCGTGCGGTCGCCCAACACGGGGATGTCGACCGCTTCCTCGTGGTCGAAGTCCATCATCGGCACCGCGCCCGTCTTTGCCAAGGTTTCCCTTACGGCAGCATTCACGATCTGCCACACGGCTTCCTCATCGGAAAACTTGACCTCGGTTTTCTGCGGGTGCACATTTACATCGATGCGCGAAGCATCGATCGTGAGGTACAGGAAGAACGAAGGCTGCGTGCCCGTGGGGATCAGCTTTTCGTAGGCTTTCAAGATCGCCGACATGATGTAGCCGCTCTTGAAATAGCGCCCGTTCACGAACAAATACTGCTCGGCATTGCGCTTTTTCGACGACTGCGGACGACCGATAAAGCCCACGATTGAGGCGATCGATGTGTCTGCCGAAACCTCTAACAGATTGGGTTTGATGTGTTTGCCCACTATATCGACAATGCGCCCCGCCAAACTCGTGGGCATGAGCGAATAGATCGGTGCATCGTTGGAATAAAGTTCAAAAGCGACTTTGGGGTAGCACAGAGCCACGCGCCGAAACTCGCTCTTGATGTGCGAGGCCGATGTTGTGCTTTTGTCCAAAAAACGCCTGCGTGCGGGGACATTGTAGAACAGATTGCGCACGAAGAACTGCGAGCCCACGGGGCACATGACGGGCGTTTGCCCGACAAATTCTCCGCCGTTGATCTCGGTCTGCGTGCCCAGCTCATCGCCCTCTTGGCGCGAACGCAATTCGACCTGCGCCACCGCCGCGATCGAGGGCAGTGCCTCACCGCGGAAGCCGAAGGTCGAGAGCGCATAGATGTCCTCCACCGAGCGGATCTTGCTTGTGGCGTGGCGGTCGAACGCCAGCCGCGCATCCATGGGCGACATGCCGCAGCCGTCATCCACGATCTGGATCAGCTCCTTGCCGCCATCGCGGAAATTGACCTTCACGGACTGCGCGCCCGCATCGAGGGAGTTCTCCATCATCTCTTTCACGACCGATGAGGGGCGATTGACCACCTCGCCCGCCGCGATCTGATTGGCAACGACCTCGGGTAAAAGTTTGATTCTGTCCGCCATTATTCCTCCTTGTAGTCGTTGGGTACGATGGTGATGGGTGCCGTGGGGTCGAAGTTGTCGTATTCCGACCACTCGGTCTGCGGTTTTTGGGTCTGCTTGGCGCGGATGAATACATCTGCCAAACGCGGGTAGAGGATGTAGATGAATGCCATCACGAGGGCAATCACGATGAAGATCTTCCACATGCGTGCGCGACCCGATGCCGCTCCCTGCTCGGCTTGGCGCTGTGCGCGTGCCTCGCGTTGTGTGCGGATGTATTGCCCGGGGCGGTACTCGCTGTGGGCATCTTCGGGGCGTTCGCCGCGCAACTCGGCACGGCGCTTCTGGCGCTCCTCCTTCTCGGGATCGTAATAGCGCGGCACATAGTTGAACTTGTTCGCGTGTTTCTTAAATGGGCTGAAACCTAACATAATCCTCTCCTTATTATTAATGGGGTAAAGATACGAATTTTGCGTGAGATTATACGGCTCCTCCTGCGCTTTTTTTGTGGCGGCAGGGGCTTATGCAAAAAAATGCAGACCGACTTCTCCGTTCAGGAAAAGTCGGTCTGCATTTGATCCTTCTTGAAGCGCCTATCGGAAGAAATTCTTCATGCGCTCGAAGATATTTTGGTTCTTGACCGATTCTGCCTTCTGGAACGCGGGTTGCTCGGCGAGCTTCTCGACCAACTTGCGCTCTTCCGAACTGAGTTTCGAGGGAATGGTAATATCGACCACAATCAGCTCATCGCCACGACCATAGCCGTTTACATCCGGAAGACCCTTGCCGCCCAAGCGCAACACCTTGCCCGCATGGGTTCCCGGCGCGATCTTGATCTTGGCGCGACCATCGACCGTGGGCACCTCGACCGAACCGCCCAAGAGGGCAGTCGTCACGGTGATGTTCAAGTTGTGGATCAAGTCGTTGCCGTCGCGGATCAATTCGGGATCGGGCTCCTCCTCTATGAGTACCATCAGATTGCCGTTGATGCCTCCGTGGCGGGCGGCATTACCCTTGCCCGACACCGTGAGTGCCATGCCTTCGCCAACGCCTGCGGGGATCTTGATCTCGACCACCTCCTGACCGCGGATCGCACCCTCGCCGTGGCATTCCTTACACGGCTTGGTGATCGTGTGTCCCTCGCCGCCGCAAGTCGGGCAGACCGATTGCGTCTGCATACGACCGAAGAAAGTCTGTTGCACGCGATTGACATAGCCCGTGCCGTTGCAGGTGGTACAAGTGGCGTAACCGCCCTCCTCGGCACCCTTGCCGTGGCAATGCTCACAAGCGACCATCTTGTTGATCTTCAGCTTCTTCGTGACACCCTCCGAAATCTCCTGAAGGGTCAGACGCACCTTAACTCGGATGTCCGAACCGCGATTGACCTGCTGCCTTTGACCCCCGCCTGAAAATCCGCCGCCAAAGTGTCCGCCGAATATGTCGCCGAACTGCGAGAAGATGTCCTCCATCGAGAAACCTCCTCCGGAGAATCCGCCGAATCCGCCTGCACCGCCTGCCGCGCCGCTCATGCCGGCGTGACCGAACTGGTCGTAACGCGCGCGCTTGTCGGGGTTCGACAGCACATCGTATGCCTCGGCAGCCTCCTTGAATTTCTCCTCCGCCTCCTTGTCGCCCGGATTTTTGTCGGGGTGATACTTGAGGGCTAATTTGCGGTATGCTTTTTTGATGTCGGTGTCGTTGGCGTTTTTCTCCACGCCAAGCACTTCGTAATAATCTCTTTTCTCTGCCATGATCTTACTCTCCTACAACAACTTTTGCGAAACGAAGAACTTTCTCACCCAACTTGTAACCCGTCTGAACCGCATCGATAACCAGACCTTTTTGGTCGTCGCCTGCCGGAAATCGGGCAACGGCTTCGGCAACCTCCTCATCGAAGGGTTTGCCGATGACCTCGATCTCCGTGACACCCTTCTGCTTGAGCGCCTCGCCGAACTTCTGCGCGATGAGCTCCACGCCCTTGCGCACGGCTTCGATGTCTTCGGTCTTCTGCATGGCTGCCAAGGCGCGGTCGACATCATCCTTCACGGGGAGCATCGCCTTCAGCACATCGCTTCCGCCCGTCTGCACCAAGTCCATCTTCTCGCGAAGGGTGCGCTTGCGGTAGTTGTCGAACTCGGCTTGAAGGCGTACGAATTTGTCTTTCCAAAGGGCAACTTCGGCTTGCAGGCGCTCCTCCTCCGACGGGGTTTCGGTCTCGGGGGTGTCGGTCTTGTCTGCCATTGTGTCAGTTGCATCGGCTGCCTCATCTGCCACTTTGGCATCTGCGGCGGTTTCTGCATCAATGGGTTCTTCGTTCATTTGAGCTTCTTTTTCGTTCATAACCTCCTCATTATGAACCTCTTGCTTTTCCATATCTATCTTGTTTCTAATTTTTATCTTTATTGCGCTCGAAAGCGGCTCTTATATCGGCAAAATCTATACCATATTATAAAAAGGGAAATTTTTTTGCACTGCCGTTCTCAGTGCGATGGGGGCATTTCGCAAAGCCATTCGGAGGGTGATACCAAACTTCCGCACCGCCGTTCGGGCTCCACCTCTCACATCCCCCGCCAAGGCGGGGGCTTGGGGGTGGGTCAAAATTGCAAACGCGACCGCAGGGCGCGAGCCCACCCTTTAAGAGCGGTAGAGCGGTAAAATTCCTAAATTACGCTCCTAAACCCCTCTAACCGATAATAAATATCGCGGGTCTTTTATTCATTTCCGGCAATTTCCGCTTCTTCCATTCTTCCACCGTATGCGTCTCGACAAATTCTTCGGGCGCGGTGAGATCCATCGCAATTGTGAGCGAGGTCGTGGGTGCCAATACCTCGAATAGCTGCGCCACGAGTTTCACATTGCGGTAGGGCGTTTCGATGAATAACTGCGACTGATGTTCTGTGTTGGCACGGCGTTCAAAGTGGTGAATCGCCTTCACGCGCTCGGGCGGTTTCACGGGCAGATAGCCGTTGAAGGCGAACGATTGCCCGTTACGCCCCGAAGCCATCATCGCCAAGATGATCGACGAAGGCCCCACCAACGGCACTACGCGAATCCCGCGCCTGTGGCAGACTTCCACCACCAATGCGCCCGGATCGGCAACGCCCGGCACGCCCGCCTCGGAGATCACGCCCGCCGAGCGACCCGCCAAGATCGGCTCGACCATTTCCTCGATCTCGCGACCCGCCACGCTGTGCTCGTTCAGCTCGCGGAACTCCAGCTCATCGATCTTGCGGGCGATGCCTGCCTTCGACAGGAATCGGCGCGCCGTGCGGGTGTTCTCCACGATGAAATAGTCCAAAGAATCAATCACCGCGCGGTTCGATTCGGGAAGAACCGACCACGGAGCTGTCGCATCCGAAATCGGACACGGGATCATGTATAATGTGCCTTTTTGCATAGTTATTCCTTTAAGTATATGCGCTTTACGCGCGATGATACTGATGTCATTATTTCGTAGGGAATGGTGTCTAACAGCCTTGCCATCGTTTCGAGGTCGTTGCCCGCGCGGTCGGAGAAGATCACCACCTCATCGCCCTCGTGAACGCCCTCGATCGCCGTGATGTCGATCATGCAGCTGTCCATGCAGATGCGTCCCACGATCGGCGCGGGTTGCCCTGCGACCAACACCGACCAACGCCCGCAACCCAAGTGGCGGTCCAAGCCGTCGGCATAACCCACGGGGATGGTTGCCGTGCGGGTCGGGCGGGTGATCTTGCCCATTCCGCCGTAGCCCACGGTCTCGCCCGCAGGCAGGTGTTTGATCTGCACGATGCGCGTGAGGAGCTTCGATACGGGGCGCAACGAATCGTTGTGCGCATAGCCGAAGCCGTAAAGCCCCAAGCCCAAACGGCACATGTCGTACTGCGCCTCGGGGAAACGCTCGATGGCGGCGGAGTTTGCCGTGTGGCGAATCACAGGGTAGGGAAGGGCATCCTTGAGTTTGGTGCTCATGCGATCGTACAAGGCGATTTGTCGGCGCGTGGTCTGCTCCTCGCCCACCACATCGGCGGTAAAGAGGTGCGAGAAAATGGTCGCTACGCGTACTTCGGGATAGCCTGCCAATGCCTCGATCAGCCCGTCCAACTCGCGCTCCATAAAGCCCAAACGGTGCATGCCCGTGTCCAATTTGATGTGGATCGGGTAGTGGATCTCGTGCGCCGCATCGACCGCCGTGGCGAAATCCCTAAGCGAATGCAGGCTGTAAATCTCGGGTTCCAAGCGGTTGGCGATCATCTGTTCGAAGCTGTCGGCATCGGCGTTGAGCACCACGATCGGCATCTTGATGCCCCGTTCGCGCAGCCGCACGCCCTCATCGGTGAATGCCACCGCGAGATAGTCCACGCGCTGGTGTTGGAGGAGCTGTGCAATTTCAAAATTACCCGCACCATAGGAGTTGGCTTTGACCATCGCCACAAGGCGGGTGTGGGGGTGGAGCTTTGCGCGGAAGTAGTTGAGGTTATGGGTCATAGCATCGAGATCGACCTCCAAAACCGTGGTGTGGCTCTTGCGCGAAAGGGCGTGCGCCAACTTTTCGAACTTGAACTCGCGCGCACCCTTCAACAGCACGGCGCGACCTGCAAGCTCCTTGCGACCCAAGCGTGCGATGCACTCATCGGTGGAGTGGAAAAACTCCTTGCGACACCCGAAAAGTACCGCATGACGGCTGAGGCGCGCGCCGATTCCGACCATGCAATCGATGCCCGCGCGCTCGACCATGCCCGCCACGCGCGCATAAAGTTCCTCATCCGACAGACCGCTTTGCGCGATGTCCGACAGCACGAGGGTGGTCTTGCGCCCCAAAGCCACATTGTGGAGGTAGTCCAACGCCAGAGCCAACGAGTTGAGGTCGAGGTTGTAGGCATCGTTGATCAAGACCGAGTCGTAGATTCCGTCCTTGACCTCCAGTCGCATCGCCACCGTGGGCGCGGCTTGGAACAGCGGGGCGGGGTAGCCCATCGCCGCAAGGAACGCCTCGACAATCTGCGCATTGCGCCTTTGGGCGGCATTGCCCACGACCGATTCTGCGGGCGCAGGGAACGATGCGGCATCAATAGGTTTCCGCTCCGCGAACCGATCCCGCACCATGCGCGCGAGGGGTTCGTAGTGGCTGTGGTAGATGATTTTGGGTGCGCTCTTTGCCAAAAGGAGCTTCTCGGCACACTTCTGCTCGATGTTCAAGAAATTTTCCTGATGCGCATCGCCGATGGTCGTCAAAACGACTACATCGGGGCGGATGATCCGCTCCAAGCGTTCCATTTCGCCGGGGCGCGAGATGCCCGCTTCGAAGATCGCAAGCTGTTCATCGCCCTGCAACATCAAGACCGACAGCGGCACGCCCAACTGCGAGTTGTAGCTCTTGGGCGAGCGGTAGAACTTTACGCCCGCGGGCAGCTCCTCGGCGATCCATTCCTTGATGACGGTCTTGCCGTTCGATCCCGTGATCGCAACGACCTCGCCCTTGAAGTGCGCACGGTAGTTCGCCGCCAAAAGTTGCAGTGCATCAATCGCATTCTTAACGACCACGCATCCCATGCCGGGGCTGAGTTCGACCTCGCGCTCCGTGAGAAAAGCCCGCACCGAGCGGTCGTACATCTCGCCCACATAGTCGTGCGCATCGTGATTTGCGCCCCTTATGGCGACAAACATCGGGTCGGCACCCATCTCGCAACTCAGCGAGCGGCTGTCGGTGGCAACGGAGCGCACCTCCATGTCACAACCCTGCAAACGACCGCCCGTGATGGCGGCAATTTCGCTTAATGTGTACTGCATCTTGTTATTATATAAGGTCTTTTTTGGGGGGCGTGGGTCGCTAAGAAAGCCCCTTGCGCCGAAAAAAAAGTCCGTTAGTCCAAGTTAAATTCCACGATCGTGATGCCCGCACCTCCTCGGTCGGCATGCTCATCGCGCACCGATTCCACATCGGGGATGGTGCGCAGGTAACGGCGGATCTCCTCCTTGAGTGCGCCCGTGCCCTTGCCGTGGAGGATCGTGACCGACCCCACGCCGACCATCAGCGCATCATCCACAAAATCCTGCACCGCTTCCAATGCTTCCAACGCACGCATTCCGCGCACATCGATGTGGTCGGTGAAGTTGAGTTTGCGCTGCGAGATGTCGGTCGAGATCACCGTACGCGCCGTGGTGGGGCGGTTGGCTTCGCGGTATTCGTTGTTCGAGACCACCTCCAAACGCGTCTTTTCGACCATCGTGAGGATCACGCCGAATGCCACCTGACATTTGTTGCCCTTGATCATCCGCACCTCGCCCGCAACATCCTGCCCGCGCATCTTGACCTTCGACCCCACAACGATCTCGCGGGGCTTGGGTTTCGGAGCTTCGGGCGCGGCTTGTGTCTTCTCGCCCTGCTTTGACTTGCGTTCCTCGCGGCGCTGACGGCGGCGTTCGATGCGCTCGATCTCGCGCTGAACCTCTTCGTCGCGCTTCGACTGATCGACCACCTCGACCTCCTCCTTGAAGGTTTCTAATTCCTTGCGTGCCATAAGTGTAAGCTCCTTTTCGGCTTGCGCTTCCTTGATCGTCCGGATCGTGTTTTCGATCTGTCGGTTGGCATCGGCGATGAGTTGCTGTGCCTCCTGCTTCGCCTTTTTGAGGATCTGCTGCCGCTCCTCGCGGATCTTGGCGAGTTGCTCGGTGTAGGTCGATTCCAGTTCCTCGACCTTGCGGTCTGTGAGGCGGATGCGGTCGCGCTTCTGCTCCCAGTAGTGCTTGTCGCGGGCGATCTCGCGGAGCTGTTTCTCGATGTCCATGTGGTCCGAACCCGCCTTCTCGCGTGCCTCGCGGATGATCTCCTCCGGAAGTCCGATCTTGCGGGCAATCTCCACCGCAAACGAACTGCCCGGCTTGCCCTGCTCCAAGCGGAACAGCGGGCGGATCTGCTGCACATCGAACATCATCGCACCGTTCGCCACGCCCTCGTGGTTCGATGCGAAGTATTTGATGTTGGCATAGTGGGTCGTGATCACGCCGTAGCAACCCTTATCGACCAAGCGTTCCAAGATCGATTCGGAGATCGCACCGCCGATGATCGGCTCGGTGCCCGATCCGAACTCGTCGATCAGGGCGAGGGTCTTGGGCGAAGCACCCGCCAAAAGGTGCTTCATATTCAGAAGGTGCGACGAGTAGGTCGAAAGATCGTTGTCGATCGACTGCTCGTCACCGATGTCAATATAAATCGAATTGAAGACGGGCAATTCCGAGATCTCGGAAGTCGGCACCAAGAATCCGCATTGGAACATATACTGCACAATGCCCACCGTCTTGAGGCACACCGACTTGCCACCCGCATTCGGACCCGAAATCACCAAGATGTGCTTCGTGCGGTTCAACTCCATGTTGAGCGGAATGACCGCCTTGCCCTGCGCCTTGAGGGTTTGTTGCAACAGCGGATGGCGGGCATCCTTCAGTACCAAGCGGTCGTCGCCCGAAAGGATCGGTTTCACGCACGCGTTCTCCGATGCCCATACGCCCTTGGCGCGGTACATGTCCATATCCGCCAAGTAGTCGCCCGAATCGGCTATGAGGGCGGCATCGGGGCGGATCTCCTCGGTGAATTGCGTGAGGATGCGCACAATCTCGCGCCGCTCGCTGTATTGCAGTTCCTTGAGTTCGTTGTTCAGCTCCACTACCTCCACAGGCTCGACATAGAAGGTGCGCCCCGTGGCAGATTCATCGTGGATAAATCCGTTCAGCTTGCGTTTGTTGCCCGCCGCAACGGGGATCACCGTCTTGCCGTCGCGCACCGAAAGTTGCGCATCGGCATCGACAATGCCCGCGCTCTTGGCGGCTGCCAAGACTTGTTGCAGGCGTTTCGAGGCTTGCCCCTCGCGCTCGCGGATCATGCGGCGGATCTCCCTTAGTTCGGGCGATGCCGTGTCGCGGATGTTGCCGAAGCGGTCGATCAGAGCCTCGATGCGGCTGACGATTTCGGGGAATGCCTCCACGCCCCGCGCACGGCGGAAAAGGTGGGGGTATTTGTCCTCGCGGTTGCGGATAAACTTTACGATGTGTCCGATGTCGGACAAGGCGCGGTACAAGGTGCGCACCTGATCGACATCCAAAAATGTGCCCTCGACACGGAGCTTTGCGATCAGCTCGTCGATGTCGGGATATTCGCCGTCGGGGTAGTCGTGTTCCATCTCCATCAGTAGGCGCATCTCATCGGCAAGGCTCAGCCTGAGTTCGATCTCGCGCGCCGAGGTGGAAAATCCCTCCCCAAAAAGGCGTTCACGCGCCGCACGCATCGTACAGCGGGCGGCAACCTCGTCACGAAGTCGGTCGAAACCGATTTTTTGTTCGAAAGAGGCGGGGTAAATCATAGTTTAAACGATCAGTTTTAAAAATTACAAGGAGTGTCGCAACCCCTCCATGCGGTGAGTTGCGCACCCCTTATTGTTTCTTGTTTCCAGTTGTTCGCTGTGTCGCTTATCGGCGGGCGGCTTTGAGCGAATCCTTCATTCGTTTCTCAGCCTCCTTGGCGGCACGGCGGTCGGCTTTTGCCTTCATCTTCTCGGGATTGCGACCGAAGACCGAGAGGTGGACATAGCGACCGGGGTATTTCTTCAGATCAGCCAACAGCACCGAAAGATTTTCGGATGCTTGGGTTAGGTTGTCGTACAACTTGGGGTCTTTGACGAGTTTGCCGATCGAACCCTCGCCGCTGTTGATCTCCGCAAGGAGTGTATCCAACTCGGAGATGGTCGCCGTGAGTTTCTCGGCGGCTTTGTTCTCGTTGAGTTCCGTGGACAACGCATCGAGATTCGTGATCACATTTTCCAAGTGCGAACTGCTCGCACCCAAGCTCTCGGCAAAGGTCGAGAAGTTGCGGATGGCGGTCTGAAGATGCTCGCCCTCGGCTGCCAACATCTGATCAACCTCCGAAGAAATCGATGAGAGGTGCGATACGGTCGAGGTCAGACCTGCGTTGTTCTTCTCCAACAGATCGCTCACATTGTTCAGCGTGCGCGAAAGGTCGGTCGTGAGCTGTGCGAACTTCTGCTTGAAGAACTCCAACTCCGAACCTGCCACCTCCATCAGCTCGCGGTCGTGGCTCGAGCGCAGGGTGTCGCCCTCGTTGAGGTACTCCTGCTTCGATCCGTAGATGATCTCCACCGCCTTGGCGCCCATGAGTCCGTTGCTGAAGATCTTTGCCTCGGAATCAACGGGGATGTGGTATTTGTTGTTGATCGTGAAGTGGAGGATGACCTTGTCGCTCTTTGCGGGGTCGAAGGTGATGCTCGTCACCGAGCCGATCTTCACGCCGTGCATCATAATCGGCGAAGCCGACTGCACGCCGTTGATCTGGTCGTAGGCGGCATAGTATTCGCTGTTCACGCTGAAAATGTCGAACCCTTTCAAAAAGCGGATGCCCGCCCATGCGGCTCCGATCATCGCCACGGCAAAAATGCCGATCTTAATCTCCCTTTTCATATCTAATTCTTTTATTTTACGATTTTGTCGCCCTTGCAGCGCACGATAAACGCATCGGGGAATGCCTGCCGTGCCGATTTCAGCGTTTGGCGCGCCGAGTTGAGCGTCTCGAATCGACCGACACAATATTTATAGGGCAACGCCCCGCCACCCATGCAACGGAAGACCTTGCCGCGATATTTTTTGAACTTCGCGTCGTTTGCCCCGAATCTTTTGTCGGATGCCATGATCTGTACCGTGTAGCGCACCTCGTTCGATGCCTCCTCTTTCCCGGCGACTTCCTCCTCGCGGGCAGCTTCCTCGCCCACCAATTCGCTCACGGGCGATTCCTCGGGCTCGGTGAGTGCGGGCGGGACGATGCCTTGCTGCAACGCCGCCAAGAAATCGGAATACTCCTTCACGGCACGGAGCAACGAGCGGGCGATCTGATCCAAACCCTTCTCCGAGGTCATCAGCGCGCGCTCCTTGGCGTTGGACAGAAAACCGATCTCCGTCAGCACACCCGGCATATTGGTCGCATAGA
>SAMEA104404097__coassemble_2031_pt1 | contig 14888 bp, 8 predicted proteins | sample SAMEA104404097__metabat2_high_PE_016 | metagenome-assembled genome bin SAMEA104404097 (sample SAMEA104404097) | Balaenoptera acutorostrata | reverse complement strand
TTGAAGGAGTTCATGGTGCGTAACACCTATATCTATCCGCCCGAGTTCTCGATGCGTATCATCGCCGATATTTTCGAGTACACCTCGCAGAATATGCCCAAGTTCAACTCGATTTCGATCTCGGGTTATCACATGCAGGAGGCAGGTGCTACGGCCGACATCGAGTTGGCATACACGCTTGCCGATGGTTTGGAGTATCTGAGAGCCGGTATCAACGCAGGTATGTCGGTCGATGCTTTTGCACCGCGTCTGTCGTTCTTCTGGGCAATCGGTATGAACCACTTCATGGAGATCGCCAAGATGCGTGCAGCGCGTATGCTGTGGGCAAAGATCGTGAAGCAGTTCAACCCGCAGAACAAGAAATCACTCGCTCTGCGTACCCACTCGCAGACTTCGGGTTGGTCGCTCACGGAGCAGGATCCGTTTAACAATGTTGCGCGTACCGCCATCGAGGCTATGGGTGCGGCTTTGGGTCACACACAGTCGTTGCACACCAACGCATTGGATGAGGCAATCGCCCTGCCAACCGATTTCTCGGCGCGTATTGCGCGTAACACGCAGATCTATATTCAGAACGAAACCAATGTATGCCGCTCGGTTGACCCGTGGGCAGGTTCGTACTATGTCGAGTCGCTGACCAACGAGATCGCTCACAAGGCTTGGGAGCATATTCAAGAGGTCGAGAAGTTGGGCGGTATGGCAAAGGCCATCGAGACGGGTATCCCGAAGATGCGTATCGAGGAGGCTTCGGCACGCAAGCAGGCAAGAATCGACTCCGGCGAGGAGAAGATTGTGGGTCTGAACGAATACCGTTTGGAGAAGGAAGCACCGATCGACATCTTGGCTGTGGACAACACCGCCGTTCGCGAGAGCCAGATCAAGCGACTGAAGGAGCTGCGCGCCAACCGCGACGAGGCTGCCGTAAAGAAGGCTTTGGATGCCATCACCGAGTGCGTGAAGACCAAGCAGGGCAACTTGCTGGCTTTGGCTGTCGAGGCTGCAAAGGTTCGCGCTACTTTGGGCGAGATCTCCGATGCGTGCGAGGTTGTCGTAGGTCGTTACAAGGCCGTGATTCGTTCAATTTCAGGTGTTTATAGTTCAGAAGTGAAAAACGATAAGTCTTTTGCACACGCCAAGGAGCTTTGTGCAGAATTTGCAAAGAAGGAAGGTCGTCAGCCCCGTATCATGATCGCCAAATTGGGTCAGGACGGACACGACCGTGGTGCGAAGGTCGTTGCTACGGGTTATGCCGACATCGGCTTCGATGTGGATATGGGTCCGTTGTTCCAAACGCCCGCCGAGGCTGCGAAGCAGGCTGTCGAGAACGATGTGCATGTCGTTGGCGTATCGTCGTTGGCTGCAGGTCACTTGACCCTCGTTCCGCAGATCATCGCCGAGCTGAAGAAGTTGGGTCGTGAAGACATCATCGTGATCGTGGGTGGCGTTATTCCTCATCAGGACTATGATGAGCTGTATCGCGATGGCGCGGCTGCGATCTTCGGTCCCGGTACCCCGATCGCTACTGCGGCTATTAAGATACTCGAGATCTTGTTGGAGGACTAAGTTCTTACGATTAAGAGATAGTTTGGAGGACAACCTTTTGAGGGTTGTCCTCTTTTTTTTTACTGTTTTTGAACGGAATTTCCAGATTGTTCGGATTCGGTGGTACAGATTGTCGGAGGTGGAATTATCTGCCAAAATCAGTCGGATTTGGCGGGAAAGATCAAAGGGCGTAAACCGATGGCAGAATGTATAAGAAATTCCAATTCCCCGCAGATGCAGTTCTGCGGGGAATTTGACAGGCTATGATGTGTTACGAGCACCTTACCCTGTACGATTATCGGAAAGAGATTGCACGACTACCCTATTCGTTTAGTGGAATAGTGAAAGGATTTTGCACGACTACCCTATTTAGGGCTGCCACTTGGGTGAATGGGGCAAAATAAAAAGGCATCGGAAATCCGATGCCTTTAATTTGGACTGCGCAGTATCTGTTAGAAGTACTGACCGCGAAGATCCTCGATGTTCGACATATCGTAGATCGCCGGCATCGACATCTGCAAGAACGAACGCTCCATGATCGACTTGGCACGAACGCGCTCACCCTCGGCGGTCTGCTTTGCCTCCTTCGACATCGTGTCTACCACAAAGACATAGACACCTGCGCCACCCTTGACGGGAGCCGAAACCTTACCCTCCTCTGCGGTAGCGATTGCGCCACACAGCACGGGCTCGATACCTGCATTGGGCAAATAGTATGCCGAGTAGGCGATGTTCTCGAAGGGAACGATCTCTGCCTTCCACGAAGCTGCCTGCTCCTCGAGCGAAGCACCCTTCAACTCCTTCGAAATCATCTCGAACTTCTTATCGGTCATCAAGCGGTGCTTGATCATCTCCTTAACCTTTGCGAAAGGAGCGACCTTGGCATCATCCACCTCGGTGATGATGGCTACGACATGATCCTTACCAACGCGCAAGCACTTCGAGATCTCGCCCTTCTCTGCGCCGAATGCCCAGCGAACCAGCTCACGCGAATCCTCCAGACCGCGGATGTCACGATCGCCGTTCGACAAAGTCGTCATACGGGGAGTGATGGCAGCGGTGGCAGCAGCCTCGTTGAAACCCTCCAACGAACCCTTGGCATTTGCCAAGAAGGTGTCAGCCTCGTTCTGAACGAAGATACGGGTTGCATCCGATGCAACTACGGGATAGGTGATCGAAGCGATCTGATAGTGCTCCGACTTTTTGTCAGCACGGTAAATCTCGAAGAGGATGATGGTCTGACCATACTCCACCTTGATGATATCGCCCTTCTTGGCATCGACCATCTTCTCGGCGATGTCGATCGGAAGATCCGAGAAAGGCATCACGCCCATCTCACCGCCCTGCTTTGCGTTGCCGTTCAGCGAGTGCTTGATTGCCAACTCAGCGAAGTCTGCGCCGCTCTTTGCAACCTGCATGAGGCTGTCAGCCAACTTTGAATCGGTGCTGCGGAGCACGATGTCGCGTGCGCCGATCGAATCGGGCACCATCTTTGCGTTCAAAGCGCGCGCCATCTTCCACTCGTTGTTCTTCAACATGGGACCATAGGTCTCGCCTGCCTTGAGGGCTGCACCCTCCTCATCGTTGAGCTGGGCAGGAGCGACATAGTTGTTAGCGATACGACCATAGTGGTTACCACGGGTGTAGTTACGCAGGTCAGTCGTGGTCTTGAACTCCTCGCCGATCTTCATCACATCGTTCTCCAACTTAGCCATATCATCGTCCGTTGCGTTCACCTCGAATACAACATAGCTCAAGGTGCGGTTGGGGCGCTGCTTGAAGAGGTTCTGATGAGCATTGTAGTACTCCTTCATCTCAGCCTCCGAAACCGAAACCAACGAATCGGCAACCGAATCGTACTTCTTCACGATGAACTTACCCGTTGCGAGTTTGTTTGCGTGCTCAACGCCCGACTCTACCTCGAGGCTATTGACATAAACGCCACCGCGAACCAAGCCCGAGAACTTCGTGAACTCGCGCTCCTCCTTTGCCTGTGCGTTGATAGCCTGCCACATCTGCATAGCCTGCGGATTGGTGTTCACCTGTGCCAAGAAATCACCGAGGATAGCGGGATCAACCTTACCGGTCTCGGGGTTGCCGAAGTAGTTCAACATCACCTGCGAGGGGTAGCGACCGCTCACGAGATCAACAACCTCAGCCTCGCTGACTTTGATACCCATGTCCTCGAAACCCGGGGTCATGACATACTTGTTGATCAGCGCCTGCCATACTTCGTTTGCCAAAGCATCTGCCTGCTGATCCGAATTTTCCGACTGAGGTCTTTGCTTTCTGCGCGCCTCATACTGCTCATAGTACTCCGAGTAGTTGATGGTTTCACCATTGATCTCACCTACTTGGGGATCGTTACCCGAGAATCCCATCTCGGTTCTAAGAGAGAAGATGAATGCCAAGAGGGCGAGTGCGATAATGATCGAAAGCACTACGCCGAACTTGGTTCGTAAAGTGTTTAAACTTGCCATATAAATTGTTAATTATTCGTATTGTTTCAAATAAGCAGTCAAAGATAGTAAATTATTTGGAGAAACAATCAATTATTCCGTTTTTTTCACACGCGCCAACTCAATACGCGAACGAGTAGTGCGCAAAATCTTCAATTCAAGACCTCCGATAGTCAAAGTTTCGCCCGTTGAGGGGATGCCTTCATAGTGATGGATGATGAGTCCCGCCAAGGTGTCATACTCCTTGCTCTCCTCGATTCCGAGGTTGTATTTCTCATTGAGGTACTTCACCTCCAAGCGGCACGAGAAAACCCATTCCGATTCCGAAATCTGCTTCTCGGTCTGATCCGCCACATCGTGCTCATCCTCGATCTCGCCGAAAATCTCCTCCAAGACATCCTCCAACGAGATCACGCCTGCCGTACCGCCGAACTCATCGATCACCACGGCAATATTGGAGCGGTGCTTGATGAAATTCTCCAACACCAATTGCAGGGGCATGGTTTCCGGCACAAAGTTTACCTCCATGATGACATCCTTGATGTCCTTGGGTTTGGTAAACAAGCTCTTGGAATTGACATAGCCCACGATGTTGTCGATCGACTTGCGCCACACGAAGATGCGCGAGTATTTCGTAACAACAAATCGCTGGGTGAGTTGTTCGATGGTCGTATCGTCAATATCCACCGCCTCGACATCGATACGCGGTGCCATGCAGTCGCGCACCCGCAGATCGGCAAAATCCAAGGCGTTCTGGAAGATCTTCAGCTCGTTTTCCGACTCCGAAGCATCATGTTCCGAGGGATTGTTGCCCGCTTCGAGCAACGCCGTCAGATCCTCACGGTTGAATGTCGGCGGAGCGACATCGACCTCAACCCTACGCCCAAAAAGGCGCAAGATGCCGTGCGACAAAAGGGTCGTAAACTTGGCTACGGGATAAAGAATGATGTAAAAAAAATAGATGACCGGCGCAAAGATGCGGAAGTAGAAATTCGGATTGTTCTTGAAGATCGACTTGGGGAGGAACTCCGCCACGAAGATGATGATTGCCGTCGAGATGAAGGTCTCGGTCAAAACCGACCCTTCGGTCGCCGCACTCTCCCATCCGCACAAACCGAAGAGCTTGCGCAGGACACTCGACATAAACAGCGAGTAAACGACCAGCGCGATGTTATTACCCACCAAAATGGTGGTGATATACTGCCCGGGGTGACGCATGAAGAGTTCGGCGATGTAGTTGAACATGCGGTTCTGCTTGCGGTCGATCTCCATCTTGAGGCGGTTCTTGCTCGAAAAAGCAATCTCCATACCCGAGAAAAAAGCCGACAACAGCAGCATGACTAAAATCACCGCTATTCCGATCACTAAATCCGTCACTATTGAGTCCATATATTATAGGTAATAAAATTTGTTATTTTTTCGCTGAATCTTCCTTCGCGACTTCCGTGTTTTCGTCCGCCACGGAATCGGGTCTTTGGCGCGGGTCAAACTCCACCTCCATGTGTTGGTTGCCCTTGCGGAATCGCCAATCCTTGAATTGTTCATCGGAATCGAAGCCTTGGAAAAGCACGATGTCGCGCCCCTCGTTCTGCACCATTTTGCCATCGAGGTTCGAGTAAACGCGCTTGGTGCGGGCATTCCACGCCAATTGCTGGAAATAGAAGGTCGTGCCATCGTTCTTCACGACCACCACATTACCTTTCGTTTCCCAAAGTTCGCGCTTCGAGAAATTGATGGCATAGTTGGCGGTGAGCACCACATTGACCGTTGAAAGCGAGTCCTCCTCGTAGGTGATCATCTTGATGCCCTTCCGAAACTCGCGGTAGGGATCTTTCGCCTGAGCATAGCCCTCCAAAAGAGGGGTGGAAAACGAGTAGGAGCGACGACCGTTCTGCGATTCAACTATCGTGAGGTCCTCGCTGTACTCCGTCATCAGGGCTTCATCGCCCGATGCCCCCTCCCCGCCACGACCATCGCAGGCGGATAGCAAGATAGCACTCCCCAAAACGGAGAGTGCTACCCAAGCATATTTTTTCAATAATTTGCTCATAGTTTGCGTTGCGCGAACGAGCCTTACGGCAGTTTAGCGGGGACGAACCGTAGTCATCACACCGGCAGCCGTACCGCACTGCACCTTGTACGAAGAGCCTGCTGCCATATCACGCATGAAGCACTCCTCCTTGGTGGGGAAGCGGTAGCTGTATGCGCTGAGCGACTGCTTGGCCTGCTCCAAATAGTTGGCATCCTCGCCATCCAAGAACTTCACAGCCTTGCTCATCGTGTCGTAAGCAGCCCAGAACGCAGCCTGACCCTCGAATCCACCGCACTGACCTGCCGAAATGGCGTGGCACTGTGCCATGACGAAGTAAGCCAAACCATTCTCTGCATTGAGTTCCAAAGCCTTGCGCGATGCAGCTGCTGCACCCGAAACATGGTTAGAAACCAACTCAACCAAAGCGATACGGACATAGAGTTTCTCGATCTCGGCAGGCTCGGTCTCGGTTGCCAAAGCCTCGTTCAAGTACTTCACCGAACGATTGTAGTCGCCCTTGTTCTGGAAAGCCTGAGCCAAGAACATTGCGGTCTCCGACGAAGGTTTGATCTCATAGTATTTCTCGGCTACTTGGAAGTAGAACTCGCTATCGCAGTTTGCACGCGACATGAGAGCAACGGCTTGAGCCAACAAAGCCTCATCATCGGGCTGCGCAGCCAAACGCTCGGTGAACAACTTCTCGAGGTTCTCGCAGCTTGCAGCACCACTCAAACCGAAGGCTGCATCAAACTGCTGCTTGAACTCCTCGTTAGCGGGATCCGTACCGAAGAACGGAGTCAGACGGTCGTACTCGGCGATGATCTCATCGGGCGAAACCAAGTCGTTCTTATAGTCCTCGCAGATGTTGGTAAAGTATGCAACGATCGTTTCGGGATCGGTATTCTCCTGACCTGCCTCAATAGCCTCCTTGAATGCTGTGCGGACAGCCTCGCGGTTCTCGGGCATCACGCTCAAGACCTCGCGTGCCTTACGATCCAAGATGTAAGCGGCACCGCGCTTGGGGTGGTTGCCGAAGTGCTCCAGACGCAAATCGTAGATCCACAACAGCGAGTCGATGAACATTTTCTTCTGCTCCTCGTTTTCTGCGCCGGCGATCTTCTTCTTATAGATATTTGCACCATACTGATAAGCACTCATCGTAGCACCCGGGCAGTTGGTGAGGAGTTGGTTCAAGTAGTAGGCTGCACGATTGTAGTCCTTCATCTTATACTCCTCCTTCAAATAGTTCGATGCGATCATGTTCTTCTCGCGCGCCTCGGGAGTGTCGCCCCACTTGGCGTACTTCGGATCACTGAAATCCTGCGCTACGGCTACGGTCGCCACAGCCATCAAAGCAGTCGAAAGTAAAATTTTTAAAGTTTTCATGATTGGTGTTTAGTTTTCGTTATTTTACACTTTATTCTTAATTCACGATCACTGAAAAGTTCTCTATTATAAAATAGGTATCGCCTGTCGCCCTATTAGTCATATTTGGGACGGAGGAACCAATGCTCGCCGTCACCGCCACCCGCAAAGAGGGTGAAGCCGATCGAGATCTTGAAGTATTGCTGGCGCACCAAACCCATCGACTTCGCGAGGTTGAATCCGCGTGTGCCATACTCCACACCCACATCAATCGCCGACACCGACATGATGCGGCGCGACATGGGGATTCCGACACCCAAAGATACGGAATATTCCGCTAATTTCTCATTATCGTAGGTCTGATTATACGATCCGTAGTGGAAACCCGCACGATAAGACCAACGCTTCATAAAGTGGCGGACATCCATGCGCGAAGGCGTATATTCGACACCCATGCGCACAGCGCTCGTATTGGTGTAAGCCACCTCGTAGAACCGATGATCGCCCCGGTTGGTCGCACCCGTCTGCACCTTCTCCGAATTGCTGCCGCCCCAGTTTTGGAACACATAGTCGCACGCGATGTTCCACTTCAAGGTCTGGTAGTTGAAGCCCACAACCACTTGGCGGGGCATCACCAAATCGAGGTACATATCCTCGCCGCGCACCTCGGTCTGCTGGATGTTGTTCACCGTAACCGAAGAACGGCGTTTGGGGCTGACATCGCCGCCGAAGTCGAATGTACCGCCGACAGTCAAGAGGTGCTTGTCGTTCATCAGCGCGTTCCACTGCACACCGATCTGACCCTTGATGCTCGAAATGCGGTAGTTGTCCAAGCCCTTGAGCGAGAACACCGAGTTCGATCCGTTGGGGATGAATGCGGTGGCATGAGCCGTATAGGTTCGGTCGATGTTGCCCCAAAAATATTGGGCGGCAATACCGATCGAAAAGTTCTTAAACAATTCGTAGCCCAAGCCTAACTTGACCTCCGTCACATCGCCCTCGCCGTGGTAGTCGTACTGAATGCGCCCCATATTGCCCCACATGGGATCGTCGAGCGAATAGGGATTGTCGTACTTGATGCGGTAGCCCACCGAGCTGTATGGTGTCAGACTGAAGCCCACGCCCAACTTCTTGGCAAGCGGCATACGGAAAGCGATGTCGCGGAAGTTGAAGGTGTTGTACACACCCTTCTTGGTGGCATTCTCCACAGTTTGGCTGTTGTAGTAGTTCTGCCCCTCGACACCGAAGTCAAACAAAAAACTCTTCTGCGGAGCGATGCTGTTGGCTGCGGGATTCAAGAGGTTAATGGTGTTGATGCTGCGCACCGCCACACCCGCACCGCCCATCGAGCGCATAGCGACATTGCCCGGCGTGTTCAACTCGCCGATGCCATACATCGTATAGGGGGAAAATGCGTTTATACTGCTTGTTTGGGCTTTGGCAGCTGAGGGTATGAGCATAACAACAGCGACTGCAACCACTGCGACCCATTTAATCAAGTTCTTCTTCTCGTACATTGTACTCTAAAATTCGGTTCAATCCGACAAACACCGGATTACATTTCGCAAATATCGTATTTTTAATCCGTTTATCAAAGAATTTTGCGTCTCCTCCGGTAAAAATAACACATAAATCATCAAAATCGCGACCCAATCGCTGCATATAGCCCTCAATTTCAAAGCGCACGGAGTTCATTACGCCCGCTTCGATGGCTTCGCGCGTGGTCCCTCCGACGATCCGATCCTCCATCGAAGGATCGCACAGCGGGAGGCACGCCGTGTATTCGTGCAAAGCGCGAAGGCGCATATCGATTCCGGGCGAAATCACCCCGCCTTGAAACACGCCGTCAGCCGTCACAAGGTCGATCGTAATAGCCGTTCCCAAGTCCACGATCAGCACATTCCGCTTCGGGTACAACGCCACCACACCCACGGCTGCCGCCAAGCGGTCGCGCCCCAAAGTTTCGGGCGTACGGTAGGCATTACCGATCGGCACGGGCGTTGCGAATCCGAATTCCACAACGCGCGGGCAATATTTCTCCAGCATACGCTTTTCGCCCCGCGCATCACGGCGGGTCGAAGCCACGATGGTTCGCTCCACGATTTCACCCTGCAAAAGGTCGCTTATGGCAGGGTCGGTCAATTCATAAACTGCGGTTTCGCGAATCAGCCTATCGCCCTCAAACAGAGCCATTTTGATGCGCGAATTTCCAATATCTACAATTAAATTCAAAGCTGTTGCAAAATTTTGTAACCGGCCTCCACATCCTTTACTTGACGAACGGTCATAGCCAGTCGGTTATTGTGCTGTTTAAGCACGAATCTCTCGGGGTGTTGCGTCACAAAACGCAACATATTCATAAAGGTATCGCTCTTATAATAAGGCGAATTGGGTTCACCCACAAAATGCACGATCATCAGTCCGTTCTTGACCTTCACGCGCTCCATACCCAAGCGGATTGCCTCCCAACGCAGGCGCACCACATTGAGTAATTCTTCGGTTGCGCGCGGAAGTTCGCCGAAGCGGTCTTTCAGTCGTAAACCGAATGCCTGCAAAGCCTCCTCGTCCTTCAGGCTGTCCAACTCGCGGTAGAGTTTCAAACGCTCCGTCTGCTGTGCGACATAAGTGTCGGGCAGCGAGGCTTCGACCTCGATCTCGATGTGGGCATCGTCCAAATAGCGCATCTCACCCAAAGCCTGCTCCTCCAATTCGGTCATGCCGGCCACCTCCAAGCCCTCGGCACGAAGTTCGGCAACTGCCTCGCTCATAATCTTCTGGTAGGCCTCAAAGCCGATGTCGGCAATGAATCCGCTCTGCTCCGCACCGAGCAGGTTGCCCGCACCGCGGATGTCCAAATCCTGCATGGCGATGTTGAAGCCCGACCCCAAGTCAGAGAACTCCTCGATGGCGCGCAGACGGCGACGGGCATCCGAAGAGAGCAGTTCATCGGGGGGCGACAAGAGGTAGCAATACGCCTTCTTGTCGGATCGACCGACGCGACCGCGCAACTGGTGCAGATCGCTCAGACCGAAATTCTGTGCGTTGTCGATGATGATCGTATTGGCATTGGGCACATCGATGCCGCTCTCCACGATGGTGGTTGCCAAAAGCACATCAAACTCGCCATAGATGAAGTCCATGATGAGTTTTTCCATCTCCTCCGCCTTCATCTTGCCGTGTCCCACCGCCACCTTTGCCTTAGGGCAGATGCGTTGAATCAAGCCTTGGAGCGTCAAAAGATCCTCCACGCGGTTATGCACGAAGTAGACCTGACCGCCACGCGCCAGCTCCTGCTCGATGGCATCGCGGATGATCTCCTCGGAGAAGGTATGCGACTCGGTAACAATGGGTTGCCGGTTGGGCGGCGGGGTCGAAATGACCGACAGATCGCGCGATCCCATGAGCGAGAATTGCAAGGTGCGCGGGATGGGCGTTGCGGTGAGTGTGAGGGTATCGACCGACACGCTGAGCTGCGTGAGTTTTTCCTTGGCAGCCACACCGAACTTCTGCTCCTCATCGATAATCAGCAGACCTAAATCTCTGAATTTAATCTGTTTGCCCAACATCTTATGCGTACCGATCAAGATGTCGATCTTGCCCGATTCCAAGCCTTCGCGGATCTGCTTCACCTCCTTTGCCGACTTGGATCGGTTGATGTATTCGACCGTCACGGGGAACTCCTTGAGTCGGTCGAGGAACGAACGGTAGTGTTGCAGGGCAAGGATCGTGGTGGGTACTAACACCGCCACCTGTTTGCCGTCACACGCCGCCTTGAATGCCGCTCGGATTGCCACCTCGGTTTTGCCGAAGCCCACATCGCCGCACACCAAACGATCCATCGGCTGATCCGACTCCATGTCCTTCTTGATGGCGGCGGTGGCTGCCTGCTGATCGGGCGTATCCTCCCACGCAAACGAAGCCTCCAACTCGTGTTGCAGGTAGCTGTCGGGCGTGAAGGCAAAGCCCTTCGATGCCTTGCGCTTGGCATACAGCGCGATGAGTTCGCGCGAGATGTCCTTGACCGCCTTCTTGGTGGCGTTCTTGAGTTTCTGCCATGCGCCGTTGCCCAATTTATAGATCTTCGGCGGTTCGCCATCGCCCGACTTGTAGCGCGAAATGCGGTGCAGCGAGTGGACATTGACAAACAGCACATCGTTGTCTTTATAGACCAACTTGATCGCCTCGTGGGTCTTGCCGTTCTCGGAGATCTTCACCAAGCCGTCGAAACGCCCCACGCCGTGGTCGATGTGCACCACATAGTCGCCCGGGCGCAGTTGGTTCAGCTCCGCCACGGTCATCTGCTCATCGCGGCGGATCTCGCCGTTGATGCGGTAGCGTTGGTAACGGTCGAAGATTTGGTGGTCGGTGTAAAGGCAGAGTTTCAACTCGCTGTCAATGAAGCCCTCATGGAGGGTGATCGACAGCGGATTGACGACCGCCTGACCGCGACCGATTTGGTGGAAGATGTTCTCCAAACGCTCGACCTGCATCTTGTTTTCCGACAAGATGAAGGTGCGGTAGCCCCTCAGCGAATTGTCGATCATGTCGTCTGCCAACAGCTCAAACTTCTTGTTGAACTTGGGTTGCGGGCGGGTCTTGAACGCAATGGTTTCCTCGGCGGGGCGTTCCTTGAGGTTGTCGCGGAGCATGTAGATGCGGTTGTCCTTCAGATCGTCCAACAGACCCTTACGGCTCGTGAGCAGGGTGTCGATCCCGGAGGGTTCCTCCATATCACCCAAAGTCTTGCGCCTCAAGTCATTAACCTTCTTTAGGGCGTAGTCGGCATCGGTGAACCAAAACGCGGCATCTGCGCCCGCAAAACGGGGCAGAGTGACCTTCGCGGCGGCATCTTTTTCGCGGTTCAGATCGGGCAGGATCTCCACCTCCGAGAGCTTATCATCGGACAGCTGGCTCGAGATGTTGAATCGGCGGATCGAATCGACCTCATCATCGAAATAGTCGATTCGGTAGGGTTTGCTTTCGGCATAGGAAAACACATCGACAATACCGCCACGGAGCGAATATTGACCCGGCTCATAGACGAAATCGACCTTCACAAACCCGGCATCGACCAACATCTGCTGCAAGTCGGCAATCGGCAGGGTCTGCCCCACTTTCACACGGATCGTATCGCGCCCCACGGTGTCGGCATCCGCCACGCGCTCCGCCAAGGCCTCGGACCAAGTGCAGACCACCAAGTAATTCTTCTTGGGTTGGAAATTGCGGATGGAGGTCATGGCTGTAGTGCGCTGAACCACGCCCTGCGGATCTTCCGCGCCATAGGCGGGCGATCGTTTATAGGACGAGGGGAAGAAGCATACCCGCTTCTCATCCAACAAGTTATAGAAGTCGTTCATGAGGTAGGCAGCCGCATCGCGATCCTCCGCCACGAACACATGAACGCCGCCCGTCTTCGCGATCATCGCGGCGGCATAAAACGAGAACGCCCCGCCGACCAGCTCCTCAAGCCGGACGGTGGCGCGTTCATTTTTGTAGGATCGGCGCAGTTTCGCCAAGGTCTTCGAACCCTCGACAAATTGCGCCAACTGCTCTTTGGCACTCATAGCGAGCTATTACTTATCGATCAGGTCGTTGTCTTTTTTGTCGTGGTAATGCACATCGATCATACCCACGCTTTGATCGGCTACAACTTCGAGTTTCACTTTATACTTCCACGACCAACGGCGGCGCAACGAAATGAAGCCCTTGGTGAGGAACGCAGCCACATAAGGGCTGACTAACAACTTGATATACTTCTGCTTACGATCCTGCGTAAGGAACGAAATCTGATTCTCGATCTTCTTGTCCAAGAGGATGATCGGCTCCACGCGACCCGTGCCGTGGCAGGTGGGGCAGGTATCCGAAACATTCTCGATGGCGATCGGGCGCACGCGCTGGCGCGTGATCTGCATCAGACCGAATTTAGTCAAAGGCAGAACCGTATGTTTCGCCTTGTCGCCCGCCATGAGCTGCACCATCTCGTTGTAGAGCATTTGACGGTTCTGCGCCTTATGCAGGTCGATGAAGTCGATGATCACAATACCGCCTAAGTCCCTCAGTCTCAGCTGACGGGCAATCTCCTTGGCAGCCGCCAAATTGACATCCATCGCCGTCTGCTCTTGGTTCTCCTCCGCCTTGGTGCGGTTGCCCGAATTGACATCGATCACATTCATCGCCTCGGTCTGCTCGATGATCAGATACGCGCCCCTGCGCAACGATACATACTTGGCAAACTGCGACTTGATCTGCTTCGAGATGTCGAAGTTGTCGAAGATAGGCACCGTCCCGCGGTACAACTTCACGATCTTCTCCTTCTCGGGCTGGATCTGACGAATGTAGGAGCGGATGTCCTCGAACATCGCCTCATCGTTCACCACGATCTGCGAGAAATCCTCGCTCAACGAGTCGCGGATGATGGTATTGGCACGGTTCATCTCGCTCATCAGAAGGGCGGGCGCTTGGTTCTTCTTGATCGCCGCCACAGTCTTGCGCCAGCGCTCGATCTGAGTGCGGATGTCCTGCTCGACATCCTCATCCTTCGCCTGCATGGCTGCCGTGCGGATGATCACGCCGAAGTTCTTCGGCAGAACCTCCGTGGCGATGCGCTTCAAGCGGCGTTTCTCGTCTGCCGAGCGGATCTTCTGCGAGAGGTAGATCTTCGAAGAAAACGGCACAAGCACCACATTACGACCTGCCAACGAGATGTCGGCAGTAAGGCGGGGCCCTTTGGTCGAAATGGCTTCCTTAGCCACCTGAACCATGATCTGCTGACCGATCTGCAAGTAGTCTCCGATCTTCTTCGATTTCTCCACAGCCGGCTCTAACTTCATGGTATCCACGCGGAAACCGCGCTTGCCGGGCTGCTGCGAAGCGACTAATTTCTGGAGAGAAGGAAACTGCGCTCCCAAATCGAGAAAGTGGATAAACGCATCTTTCTCATGACCTATATTGACAAATGCCGCGTTCAGACCCGGCATGATCTTATGTACTTTCCCGAGGTAGATATCCCCCACGGCAAAACCCGTCTGGCATTGTTCCTTGCCTAATTCGACGAGCACTTTATCCTCGCAGAGGGCGATCGTAAGATCGGTCGGAGTGACATTTACGATTAGTTCTTTATTCATCTTGAATGATCCGCGACACTTGGAGCTGAAATCTTTTTGAGGTCTATAAGGGCGTTTACTTACTCGCATTCGAGACATTCCTTTCGTCCCTCGCGTTCGGAAATGTCCTTTTGCCCGACCCCTTAATCTCGCCCCGCTGCCGCGTTATGCTGAAATTAATACTTTGAGGTGTTGCCTTCGCTTGAGAAGAAGTGGCAACCGACTTCCGCAATCAATCCGAATAGAACGGCGCTTTTTGAAGTGGATGTGTCGAGACCTTGAGCCGGATCTCTTGGGGCGGATGCCTCTCTTTCGTTTTGGGGGCGATCCTTATCTATGGGTGCTGCATGCGCTTTTGGTGGAGGAACTCATCTTGCGCCGCGCTCT
>SAMEA104404097__coassemble_2012_pt1 | contig 15013 bp, 13 predicted proteins | sample SAMEA104404097__metabat2_high_PE_016 | metagenome-assembled genome bin SAMEA104404097 (sample SAMEA104404097) | Balaenoptera acutorostrata | reverse complement strand
TATATATGTATGGCGCAACTCTGCCAAAAAAGCACCGAGACGGACTTTTCCCAAGCAAATTCCTGCCAATCGACTGACATTTTGGCATAAATCGCGGATTGGTACGACCTTTGTTTAGGATTGAGGCGTAGTCGCGAACGAAAGGCGACCGACAAAAACGAAATAAATAACAAATTAAAAAATAAGCATTATGTCTAAGATTATTGGTATTGACTTGGGTACAACGAACTCGTGTGTATCCGTATTTGAGGGTAACGAACCCGTGATCATCCCCAACAGCGAGGGACACCGCACCACTCCTTCGGTCGTTGCATTCACCAACGACGGCGAGCGCAAGGTCGGAGATCCCGCAAAGCGTCAGGCGATTACGAACCCCAAGCGCACCGTATTCTCGATCAAGCGTTTCATGGGCGAGAGCTACGACAAGGTTCAGGGCGACATCGCTCGCGCTCCGTACAGCATCGTGCGTGGCGACAACAACACCCCGCGTGTGGATATTGACGGCCGTCAATACACCCCGCAGGAGATCTCGGCAATCATCCTCCAGAAGATGAAGAAGACCGCCGAGGATTACTTGGGTCAGGAAGTTACCGAAGCCGTTGTTACCGTGCCGGCTTACTTCTCCGACTCGCAGCGTCAGGCTACAAAGGAAGCCGGCGAGATCGCAGGTCTGAAGGTGCGCCGTATCATCAACGAGCCTACGGCTGCCGCTTTGGCTTACGGCTTGGACAAGAAGGATTCGGAGATGCGCATCGCAGTTTATGACTTGGGTGGCGGTACTTTCGATATTTCAATCCTTGAGTTGGGCGACGGCGTATTCGAGGTTAAATCGACCAATGGTGATACCCACCTCGGCGGTGATGACTTCGACCATGTGCTGATCGACTACATGGCAGAGGCATTCAAGGCAGAGCACGGCATCGACCTGCGTCAGGACCCGATGGCTTTGCAGCGCTTGAAGGAGGCTGCCGAGAAGGCTAAGATCGAGTTGTCGTCATCGGCATCGACCGAAATCAACCTGCCCTACATCATGCCCGTAAACGGTATTCCCCAGCACTTGGTGATGACCCTTACCCGTGCGAAGTTCGAGCAGTTGTGCGACCACTTGGTTCGCAAGACCATCGAGCCGTGTAAGACCGCGCTGCGCGATGCAGGTTTGTCGGCTTCGGAGATCGACGAGGTGATCTTGGTCGGCGGTTCGACCCGTATCCCCGCCATCCAGAAGATTGTCGAGGAGTTCTTCGGCAAGGCTCCTTCGAAGAGCGTGAACCCCGATGAGGTCGTTGCTACGGGTGCAGCCATCCAAGGCGGCGTGCTGACGGGTGAGGCCGAGGTGAAGGACATCCTGCTGTTGGATGTTACCCCGCTGTCGCTCGGTATCGAGACCTTGGGCGGCGTGATGACCAAACTCATCGATGCCAACACCACCATCCCGACCCGCAAGTCGGAGGTATTCTCCACGGCTGCCGACAACCAGCCTTCGGTAGAGATCAATGTATGTCAGGGCGAGCGTCCCTTGGCACGCGATAACAAGTCGATCGGTCGTTTCCACTTGGACGGCATTCCCGCCGCTCCGCGCGGTGTACCCCAGATCGAGGTAACATTCGATATTGATGCCAACGGTATCTTGAATGTATCGGCCAAGGACAAGGGCACGGGCAAGGAGCAGAAGATCCGCATCGAGGCATCGTCGGGCTTGTCGGAGGAGGAGATCCAGCGCATGCGTGACGAGGCTAAGGCCAACGAGGAGAAGGACAAGGCCGAGAAGGAGCGCATCGACAAGGTGAACGCCGCCGACTCGAACATCTTCGCCACGGAGAAGCAGCTCAAGGAGTATGGCGACAAGATCCCCGCAGAGAAGAAGTCGGCAATCGAGGCTGCTTTGGCAAAGCTGAAGGAGGCCCACAAGAACACCGATGTAGCCGCCATCGACACGGCAATCAACGAGCTGAACACCGCATGGCAGGCAGCATCGCAGGACATCTACGCACAGCAGCAGGCGCAACAGCAGACTCAGGGCGGCGCACAGGGCGCAGGTGCTCAAGGTGCAGGTGCTCAGGGTGCAGCACAGGACGGCAAGCAGCAGCCCGAGGATGTCGAGTTCGAGGAAGTGAAGTAATTTCGCCCCGCAAGGGGTTTCCCGATAAAAAAACCGCGAGACCTAAAATCTCGCGGTTTTTTTGTACCTTGTAAAATATAAAAATAATAAAATTCCTATTTGGAGAAGTTGAGGAGAGTAGAATAAAACAACCTCAACAAATTGGAAATCAAGTGTTTAAGGCTGAATTTCAGTGCAGTTAAGTAGCGGAGAATCGCACGGACAGACTATCGTCCGAGGGCGGATGCAGATTTCCGCAGGAAGTCGAACGAAAAGAGGGTGTAGTCAGAGCGGGATCAAACTTGCTTAAAACCCGAACTGACTACACCCTCTTTTGTTTTTATGTGAAGAAAAATACAGCAGCCCGCCAAACAGCACCATAGGCTGTCCATCATCCTATGCTCTGGGATCGCCGTGCGGCAAGGGACGGGAGCACCCGTCCCGACGAGCACAGTCCCCTGCTGGCGTACCAATCAGAAAATGTTCCACGAGGAACACAACGACCTACCCGATCCGGCGGACGGACTGGATGCCGCGGATGCGCGAGAGGGAGTGGATCAGAAGATCCACCGTTCCGATGCCGGGGACTTCGACACCTACGCGACCTTCGATCTTGCCGTCCTTGATGGGATGGAAGGCGAGTTCGCGGAGGTTCAATTTCAAGTCGCGGGCAATGACCTCGGTGATGTTGTTTGCCATGCCGGTGGTGTTGGCGGCAACGATTTTGAGCACGATCACAAATGCGCCCTCCACAGAGCTGCGCCAGCAGGCATCGATCACGCGGTAGGGGTATTTCTCCTGCATGCGGCGGGCGTTGGGGCAGTCTCGGCGGTGGATGGTGATGCCCTTGTTGATGGTCACGAATCCGAAGATGTCGTCGCCCTTGATGGGGTTGCAACACTTCGCCAACTTGTATTCGAGCTTCGAAATATCATCATCGATGATTAAGGCATCTTGGGGTACGGAGTTCTCCGCATCCTCCTCGCGGGCGAATTTCGCCTGCTCCTTTTGGCGCTCGAGCTCCTGCGCGGCAAGACGGCGCTCCTCGTCCTCCTCGCCCGACAAGTGGCGCTGAAGGATCTCCTTGATGGTCGCAAATTCGAGTTTCTCATCGGCGATGAGCATATAGACATCGATGCCGCGCTGCACCTTGAGGAACTTGACCAAGTAGCCGATCGCCTCATCGATGGAGAGGGGCAGTTTCCAATTCTTGAGTTTGCGTTCCAACTCCTCGCGCCCCATGCGGGCATGCTTCGCCTCATCCTCGCGCAGGAATTGCTTGATCTTGTTGCGCGCCTTGGCGGTAACGACAAACGAGAGCCAGTCGGCTTTGGGGCATTGATTTTTCTGCGTTTGGATCGCCACGATGTCGCCGTTGTGCAACACATCGCGCAGGGTCGCGGGTCGGTTATTCACCTTTCCGCCCATACAGGTCGATCCCAATCCCGTGTGGATGTCGAAGGCAAAATCGAGCAGGGTCGCCCCCTCGGGCAACTTGCGCAGATCGCCGTTGGGCGTGAAGACGAAGATCTCGCCCGATGTGGGCTTGGCATCGAAGCGCATGGCGAGCGATTGGGGGGTCTCCTCCAACATCTTCCTAAGACGGTTCAGCCACTCCTCGGAGGTGTGTCCGCCCTGCCCCACGCCTTTGTAACGCCAATGGGCGGCGATACCGCGTTCGGCGACCTCATCCATACGCTCCGAACGGATCTGCACCTCGACCCATCGTCCTTCGGCGGATACGGTGGTATGCAACGACTCGTAGCCGTTGGATTTGGGGATCGACACCCAGTCGCGCATACGCTTGGGGTTGGGCGTGTAGAAGTCGGTCACGACCGAGTAGACCGTCCAGCAAAGGCGTTTCTCGTCCTCGAGCGGGCAGTCGATGATGATACGCAGGGCGAAGATGTCGTAAACGCCCTCGAACGGCACCTTCTGCTTGTGCATCTTGGTGCGGATCGAAAATACGGACTTGGTGCGCGACTTGATGTGGTATTTCATGCCGAGCTGATCGAGGCGTTCGGCAACGGGAACTAAGAACCTCGCAATGAATGCCTTACGCTCCTCGGCGCTCTCCTCCAATTTTGCCACGATGTGGTCGTATTCCTTGGGTTCGAGGTATTTGAGGGCGATGTCCTCCAACTCGCTTTTGATGCTGTAAAGACCCAATTTGTGGGCAATCTGCGCATAGAGATTCATCGATTCCCAACTCTTCTTGCGCCACTTTTCCTTGGGAAAGATGTCCAAACGGCGCATGACCGCCAAGCGATCCGCCAACTTGATGAGGATCACGCGCGGATCTTCGGAGTAGCTCACTATGAGGTCGCGGAAGTTGTCGATCTGCTCGGTCGAAACCTTGAGTTTCAGCTCCGAGATATTCGCCAAGCCCATGGTGATGCCCGCCACCTGATCGCCAAATCGGGCGCGCAGATCCTTCATCACCTCCAAGAAATCGTCATCCGAGAGCTCCTTGTGGGCGATGCGCACCACATCGTGCAGGATTGCCGACACGGTGGAATTGCGCCCCAAGCCGACCTCGCGGATCACGATCTCGGCGACTTCCACGCCATGATCCAACAGCGGATCGCCGTTGTAGCGCGTGCGCCCTGCGAGGTGTTCCGAGGCGTATGCGAGCGCCTCATCGACCAATTTCTGCGTGACCTCCGAGAAAGAGGAAGCCACCATTTTGAGGAGATTATCGTAACGGGAAAGATCCATTTTTGTCATTCGTTAAGCATTATGAACAAAGATAACAAAAAAATTTATACTTTTGGCGCATCGAATCGGGTCAAAAGCCCGTTAATTTGACGACCTGCCCCGCAAAGCGACCGCACGAAATGCGGCAAAGTGTCCGAAGCACACGGCACAACACCGCCCACGCCGCACGCCACGGGGCAAAAACACCCTTCGTATGAAATCAAAGAAACCCCGAGCACCCAAGAAAACCTACATCTTCACCTTCGGTGAGGAAGTTGCCAATGCCATTTCCCACGGCGTGATGTCGCTCCTCACGCTTTTGGCACTGCCGTTTGCAGCGGTGTGGGCATACGACCACTCCGTGACGATGCCCGTGCTGTCGGCGGTGTCGGTCGCAATCTTCGTGGTGTCGATCCATCTGATGTTCATGGCATCGACCCTCTACCACTCGATGCACCCCAATTCGCGCCACAAAGCCGTGTTCCACATCTTGGACCACATCTTCATCTATGTCGCCATCGCGGGCAGTTACACACCCATCGCGCTGACAGTTATCGGCGGTTGGCAGGGCGTGTTCATCACCATCCTGCAATGGGCGATGGTCTTGTTCGGCATCTTCTACAAGTCGCTGTCACGCAGGTCGATCCCCGCCGTGAGTCTCACGATTTACTTGGTGATGGGATGGACGATCCTGTTCTTCATGCCGCTGTTTATCCGTCATGCCGATCCCGTGTTGCTTTGGCTCATCGCGTTGGGCGGAGTGCTTTATACATTGGGCGCGTGGTTCTATGCCCGAAAGGGATTCCGGTATCATCACATGGTGTGGCATTTGCTGATTAATTTGGCGGTGGTGGCGCATTTTGTCGGTATCGTGTTCTATTTATATTAAGATCATTCCGCTGTAAAATAAAAAGGCGTTCCACGGGGAACGCCTTTCCTGATATATATACCCCGTTTTCTAATAAAGGTAGAACTTTGCCTGAACGCTATACTCCAATTTAATCTTCTTGAACTCCAAATCGGTTTCTTCCTCAACCTCAACTTCTGAAACAGCATCGTACGCCATATTGCGCATCATTATGTTGTTGTAGCGCGGAGAGATGTCGTAGTTCGAGTCGTTGATGTAGAAGCATTTGCCGATGGTCTGCCCCAAGGTCTCCGCCAATTCCACAGCACAAGCACGGGCGTTGAGCACCGCCTTACGGCGCACCTCATGCTTGAACGCCTCCATATCGGAATGGGTGGCGCGTTGCAGGCGCACACGCGAAACACCCAAATCCGCCAACGCCTGACCGATTTGAGCGACATCCTTCGCCGTGGTCAGCTTGAGCTGATACGAAGCCGATGCGGTGGTCGTGCGGCGTTTGAGGAACTCGCCCGACACATTGGCAATGGTGAGCTGCTTCTCGACATCGACCCCCTGCTTTTTCAAGAGAGCGATCATCGCACGCTGCTGTTCCTCGACCGTGATCTTGCCCTTCGAATCGCGTTCATCAAGGTCGATCCACAAGTAGAACTCATTGGGTACAAACTCCTTAACGGCCTTGCCATTAACCTGTACGAAGCTCGTCTCGGTATTGTCCTGCGCCATTGCCGCCATCGACACGATGAGTGCGGCAACGAGTAAAAAGAATCGTTTCATAGTAATCTGGTTTTGAAAATTAGTTAGCTTTTTCACTACAAATATAACGCCAAATTTGCAGAAATAGTATTGCGCCTTGCACTTCGGGCGCAAAACAAACGAGCCGACAACCCCAAACTACCCACCCCATCCCACACAAAACCACCCCATCCCATCACGGAGCGCAAAAAAAAGCCCTCCTTTTCAAAGGAGGGTTTGGGTGGATTGTCTATACAATTTCTCCAATTTTCCAAAGGGAAATTGGTTTGGGTGGATTGTCTGTATAACATACGCAACAATGGAAGACCTCATGTTGCGTTGCGAGTTTCAACTAACGCCGTACAAGTTTTACGACATTCTCGACATGTTGCGTATGCGGGAACATATCGACCGGCTGAACGGCGACAACCTTATAATCTTCATCGAACAGCGCCAAGTCGCGCGCCTGCGTGGCGGGATTGCAGCTCACATAGACCATGCGCTCGGGGGCGGCACGGCGGATCACCTCGATCACCGGCTCATCGACACCCGCACGCGGAGGATCGAGGATGATGACATCGGGACGACCGTTGCGCGCAACAAACGCATCATCAAGCACTTGCTTCATATCACCCGCATAGAAGGTGGTGTTCGCGATGTTGTTCCATGCCGAATTGATCTTGGCATCCTCGATCGCCTCGGGCACATACTCGATGCCGACCACCTTCTTACAGCGGCGGGCGCAGAAGTTGGCGATGGTACCCGTACCCGTGTAGAGGTCGTAGAGGGTCTCCTCGGGCTTCAGGTCGGCAAACTCGCGCGCGACCTTATACAACTCATAAGCCTGCAACGAGTTGGTCTGATAGAACGACTTGGGACCCACCTTGAAGCGCAAGCCCTCCATCTCCTCCACGATGTGGTCCTTGCCCTTGAAAAGGATGGGCGTCTGATCCGACACCGAGTCGTTGAGCTTGGTATTGACGATGTAGAACAGCGAAGTGATCTCGGGGAACATCTCGCCGACATAGTTCAAAAGGCAGGTGATCCACTCGGTATTGTCCTCGCCGAAGACCACGATGAGCATCACCTCGCCCGTGGTTGCGGTGCGGATGATCATGTTGCGCATGATGCCTTCGTGGGTGTGGGGGTTGTGGAACGAGTAGCCGTTCGCCAAGCAGAACTCCTTGATTGCCTGACGGATCGGGTTCGACGGATCGGGCTGCAACCAGCATTTGTCGATGTCGAGCACCTTGTCGAACATATTGGGGATGTGGAAGCCGAGGGCGGGCGTTGCCACCACATTCTCGTCAGCCAATTCTTCGCGGGTCAGCCAACGGCGGTCGGCGAAGGTAAATTCGAGTTTATTGCGGTAGAAATCCGTCTTTTGCGAACCCAAGCAGGGCTTGATTTCGGGCAGTTCGATCTTGCCGATGCGGGTGAGTTGGTCGCGCACCTGATCGGTCTTGAAGCGCAGCTGCTCCTCGTAGGGCAGGTTCTGCCATTTGCAGCCGCCGCACACGCCGAAGTGGGCGCAGAACGGTTCGGTGCGGTTGGGCGATTTCTTAACATAGCGAACCACGAAGCCCTCCATATAGCGGCGGCGCTTGGAACGGATCTGCACATCGACCACATCGCCGGGGACGGTCATGGGTACGAAAACGACCACATCGTTCCAGCGACCCATCGCCTTGCCTTCGGCTGCCAAAGTCGTGATTTCGAGCCCCTCGATCAAGGGGTAATTTGCTTTTTTTCTTGCCATTGTGTGATGCTATACTCTTACGGGGTGCAAAGATACACAATTCGCACAAAGCCACCAAGCCACCGCCCCAAAAGCCGGCTATTTTTTCTCGTTTTCGCGCCGCTCGCGCGCCCGTTGGCGCACACCGCCCAACCAAAAGCCCAAGCCGAACGGCACACCCAACAACAACAACACGCCAAAAACAACATAGAACACCACCTCGCCGACAACACCCGGCACGGCATCCAAGGCATTCTGCACGACCTCGTCTGCCGATGAGCGCAGGTCGGTGATCATCGCCTCGCGTTCGCGGGTGATAAACGACTGAAGTTCATTGCGTTGTCGGTTGGTTTCGTAGAAAAGATTATCGACCGAAGAATCGACAGAGGAAACAAACCGCGACAGTTCGTCACCGACCGACTGCATCATCTTGTCGGAGATCTCGGGGATATGCTCCGCCACCACGACCATGCGGTTGAAATTGCGCTCCAACGAGTCGAGTTGCGCCCCGATTTCGTGGCGCATACTGTCCTGCTGCAATTGCAGGGCGATGATGTCCTTCGACCACCCCAAGCTGTTGGAAATCTGCTGGGTCTGACCGCTCACGCGATCATTGACATCCGCTAAAACCTCGGCGACCGTACCCGTGGTGTAGTTGGGTTCAACGCCCTCTGCTTTAAGGAATTGCATCCATGCGTATGTGGTGTTCGAAGCATCGGTTTCCGTGGCGGGATTCTCCGCGCTCTGTACCTCAACGAAGCGCTGCATCAGCGCAAATCGTTCGGGTGTGAGCACCTCGCGGGCAAGGTCTTCCGCCTTATGATCGAGCCTCTCGGCAGTTGCGCGGGCGATGGGCGTGCGGTCGAAGAACAACAGCGAATCGGGAGCCAACCCGAAGCGCGTATTCATCCGTCGGCACAAGATCCAAAGATCAGCCAAAGCCACATCGGGAATGCCCTGCATGGCGGCGGTCACGGCAACGCGCGTAGATCGGATCTTCCACCGCGTGGCAGCCACCTGAACCGCCATCGGTGCATCCTTGGCGATCGAATCGGCAGCCTCGGCGATGTCGTTGGAGAGTTCGTAGTAGAATCCGCGGGTCATCACACGGGTGTTCATCTCCTCCTTGGGCATGGGTTCTTCGCCCGTGGAGAGCGTAAATTTGAGCAGCGAGCAACTCACCAACATCGTCAGCGCAAAGACCACCGCAGCAGTCTTCGCTCCATAGTAGAGCATTTTATCCATAATCGTTACAAAATTATTCAGTCTATGCGCAAAATCCCCGTCAAACCCGAGGTTGAAGGTCATTTTTGCGTTTCGTGGGGAAAGGTAGGCAAAATCCCGCAAAAAACATTATCTTTGCAAAAGATAAACCGCCCAAAAATCTGCTTCGACACCAAGCCCCGCCCATACGAAGAGGAAAGCGTGCCGAAGGGATGTTTTGCGCTTATATAAACAATTGATTATTAAAGCACAACAGATGAAAATCGCTTGTTTGCAATTTAACCCCGTGCAGGAGAATACCTATGTGGTGTGGGACCAGACGGGTGAAGGAATCGTGATTGATGCCGGCAACTCCACCCCCAAAGAAAACACCATATTGGACAACTTTATAGCCGATCACAACATCACGCTCAAGATGGTTGCCAACACCCACGGTCATTTCGACCACACGATGGGCGCCAAGTATATCAAGGAGCATTACTCGGTGCCGTTTGCACTGTCCACAAAGGATCAGTTCCTTTTGGACAATGCGTCGACTTCGGGCGCGATCTTCGGCGTGAAGGTCGGCGAAATGCCCTCAATCGACATCGACTTGGAAAAGGAGGATGAGATCCGATTCGGCAAGACCACGCTCAAGGTACTGCGCACACCCGGACACACACCCGGACATGTAGCGTTCCACGAGGAACATGAGGGCGTGCTCTTCACGGGCGACACGCTTTTCCGCGAGAGCATCGGGCGCACCGATCTTCCCGGCGGCGATTATTCGTGGATCATGCGCTCGATTTTGGATGTAATCATCCCCTTGGGCGACCGCACGCAGGTCTATCCGGGTCACGGCCCCGCGACGGACTTGGGTCACGAAAGCCTCTACAATCCCTTTGTGGTCGAGGTTCTGAACCACGAGGTGGACTACAAGAACTAAACGACTCACGATTTTGGGAACACTCATTCATAAACTGCTCTACCGGATGCTCTCCCTCGAGAATTACCTCGGGGTGGTAAGCCGTCTGTTTTTCTGGGCAAAAAAGTTGGGATTCGGTCGCCACAAGGCATCGATGGAATATGTCTACCACCTCGAGAATTTGGTTTCGAGGGGCGACACCGTCCTCGACATCGGCGCGAATTTGGGCTACTACTCCAAGCCCCTCTCGGAGTTGATCGGCAAGCACGGCAAGTTGTATGCCGTCGAGCCCGTACCCGTGATCCTCAAGGTATTACGCCGCAATCTGCGTGGAAAGACCAATGTCGAAATCCTGCCCTACGCCTTGGGTTCGGAGCAGCGCACCATCACGATGGGCAACGACACCCCCACAGCCAACGGCTACTTCGGCACGGGGCAGAACAAGGTCGAAAAAGACGGGGCACATCCCGCCGTAAGTTTCACCGCCGAGATGCGCCGGGGCAGTGTGCTGTTCGAAGATTTGGAGCGTTTGGACTTCATCAAATGCGACATCGAGGGCTACGAGTGGATCGTGATGTCGGAGATGCGCGACCTTTTGAAACGCTTCCACCCCACGGTTTTGATCGAGACGGGCGGCGAGAACCGACCCAAGATCATCCATTTCTTCGAGATGTTGGGTTACTCGGGCTTCACGCTGGACAACGGCGAGGAAGTGGCTCTCAACTCCGAAAGCGAAAAAGACATCATCTTCAGATACAAAGAGTAATATGCGAATCGATATTATCACGGTAGTGCCCGAATTGGTTGCCTCGCCCCTCGGCGAGTCGATTCTGAAGCGGGCGCAGGACAAGGGACTGGTGGAGATCGTGATCCACAACCTCCACGACTATGCGCACGACAAGCGCAAGACCACCGACGACTACCCCTTCGGTGGCGAGGCGGGCATGGTCATGAAGTGCGAACCCGTTTTTGAGCTCATCGAGAAGCTCCAATCGGAGCGCAAGTACGACGAGGTGATCTACACCTCGCCCGATGGCGTACAGTACAACCAGCACGAAGCCAACCGATTATCCACTTTGGAGAACATCATCATTCTGTGCGGGCATTACAAAGGCATCGACCACCGCATCCGCGAGCACCTCATCACGCGCGAGATCTCCATCGGCGATTATGTCTTAACGGGAGGCGAACTTGCGGCGTGCATCATTGCCGATTCGGTGGTGCGTTTGTTGCCGGGTGCGATCGGCGATGAGGCTTCGGCTTTGACCGATTCGTTCCAAGACAACCTGCTCGCGCCGCCCATCTACACGCGCCCTGCCGAGTTCCGCGGATGGAAGGTACCCGACGTGTTGCTGTCGGGCAACTTTGCCGAGATCGAGAAGTGGCAGGACGAGCAAGCTTTTGCGCGCACGAAGGCTTTGCGCCCCGATTTGTTGGAAGAAATGGAGTAAACTTTTCTAAGATATGCGTTACTATTTGATCGCAGGCGAGCCTTCGGGCGACCTCCACGGATCGAACCTCATTCGCGGTCTGAAAGCCGAAGACCCCGCAGCGGAATTTCGCTTTTGGGGCGGCGACAAGATGGCTGATGCGGGCGGACGGGAGAACCTCCGCAAGCACTATAAGGAGACCTCGTTCTTCGGCATCGTTCAAGTCGTGAAGAACTTGGGCACGATCCGCTGCCAGATGGAGGAATGCCAAGCAGATATAGCTGATTATAAGCCCGATGTATTGATCCTGATCGACTATCCCGGCTTCAACATGAAGATGGCGAAGTGGGCGAAGCAACACGCGATCCGCACCTTCTACTACATCGCGCCCAAGGTGTGGGCGTGGCGCGAGTGGCGCGTGAAGTCGATCCGAAAATATGTCGATGAGCTGTTCATCATCTTCCCCTTCGAGCAGGAATATTTCTCGAAGAAGGGGCTACGCCCCATTTTCGAGGGCAACCCCTTGGTCGATTCCATCGAGGAGAAGCGTGCGCAGCTGCCTTCGGGCGAGGAGTTCCGCCGGCGCAACGGCTTGGACTCGCGACCGATCATCGCGCTGTTGGCAGGAAGCCGCCGCGGGGAGATCCGCGACAACCTGCCGCTCATGGCTTTGCTGTCGAAGAAATTCCCCGGACATCAATTCGTTGTGGCGGGTGTGCCGTGGATCGAGCGACCGCTCTACGACCAATATACGGCGGGCAGCGACATCCGTTATGTGTGCGATCAGACCTACGAAACCCTCGCCGCGGCGGAGGCTGCGGTGGTGACATCGGGCACGGCGACTTTGGAATGCGCGCTGTTGGGCATCCCCGAGGTGGTGGTCTACCGCACGCTGTGGTTCCAAGTGAAACTGCAACCTTATGTGTTAAGTGTCAAGTGGGTATCGCTCGTGAACCTCAACTTGCAACGCGAATCGGTTGCGGAAATCATCCAGTCGGATTTGGACATCACCCGCGCCGAGCGCGAACTGCGCGCCATCGTTGAGGGCGGATCGGAGCGACAGCGGATGCTCCGCGATTTCGCCGAACTCAAGCAGATCATGGGCGGCACGGGGGTCGCAGGGCGATTCGCAAAGCGCATGGTCGAACTATTAAAGAAGAAATAGATACCCGAACGGAAGTTTCCCTTTCTCAAAGGGGGATTTAGAGGGAATGTCAGAATGTCATTTTCCCCGACATGGGGTAAACCAATGAAAATCAGACATTAAAAGATAAGTTATAAAAGCCTCGAAAGGGGGTAACGGAAAATGAAGATTTTTTGTATTGGAAGAAATTACGCAAAGCATGTAGCCGAGCAACACACCTCGGTCGGATCTTCGGACGAGCTGCCCGAGGAGCTGATTTGGTTCATGAAGCCCGACACGGCGCTGCTGCGCAATAACGACCCGTTTTATATCCCGCGCTTCACTTCGGAGTGCGAATACGAATGCGAATTGGTGGTGAAAATCAACCGCGTAGGTCGCTCGATCTCACCCAAATTTGCGCATCGCTATTTCGATGAAGTGGGCTTGGGCATCGACTTCACGGCGCGCGATGTGCAACGCCGTGCCATCGCTGCGGGACTGCCGTGGGAGCAGGCGAAGGCGTGGGACCATTCGGCGGCTCTGTCGCCCGAATTTGTGAAACTCAGCGACTTGGGTGGCGATGTTCAGAACCTCCAATTCACTTTGGACATCAACGGCGAACGCCGTCAGACGGGGCTGACTACCGAGATGTTGTTCCCCGTGGAACAAATCGTGGCACGCCTTTCGGAGTTCGTGACCCTCAAAATCGGCGATCTGATCTACACGGGAACGCCCGTGGGCGTGGGTCGCGTTATGGCGGGCGACCGCCTCACGGCACAGCTTAAGGGACGCACGCTGTTGGACTTTGAAATCCGCTAAATGCCATGCTGATTACCGAAAAATTAAAGGAATACCGCTTGATCCTCGCCTCGCAATCGCCCCGCCGCCGCGAGCTGATGACGGGTTGCGAGCTGCTCTACACCTTGGCGGATCGCTATGCGTGCGAGGAAGTTTACCCCGAAGATACCCCCGCCGAGGAGGTCTCGGCATATTTGTCGCACCTGAAGTCGGAAGCCTATCCCAAACCCTTGGAGGACAACGACATTCTCCTCACCGCCGACACGGTGGTGATCGGCGAAGGTCGCGTGTTGGGCAAGCCCCATGATGCCGCCGAGGCACACGCGATGCTCCGCCTTTTGTCGGGCAAGGCGCACAAGGTCATAACGGGCGTAACGCTTCGCGACAAGCACCGCACCCGCACTTTCTCCTCCGAGAGCCGCGTTTGGTTCAGAGCACTCACAGATGAGGAGATCGACCATTATATAGAGGTATATCGCCCCTTCGACAAGGCGGGTGCTTACGGCATCCAAGAATGGATCGGCTACACGGCAATCGAGCGCATCGACGGCTCGTTTTACAATGTCATGGGACTGCCCATTCAGAAAGTATATCAAGAACTTAATCAATTTATAAACTTATGAAACGCTACCTAATCATTCTTTTGTCGCTCCTCGTGTGGTTGCCCGTGAAGGCTGACGAGGGTATGTGGCTGCCCGGTCTGATCTCCTCGCGCATCGAAGACATGCGCTCGAAGGGATTCAAATTGACCGCCGACGACATTTATTCGATCAACAAGGCATCGTTAAAAGATGCCGTTGTGCTGTTCGACAACGGCTGTACCGCCGAATTGGTGTCGGACCGAGGTTTGATCCTCACCAACCACCACTGCGGTTACGATGCCATCCAAGCCCACTCGACCATCGAGCACGACTACCTGACCTACGGCTTTTGGGCGCGTTCGTTGGAGGAGGAGCTTCCCAACGAGGGTCTTAATGTGAAATTCTTGGTGCGCATGGAAGAGGTTACCGACCGCTTGGCAGCGGGCGAAAAGGAAGCCGACATCATCGCAGCCGCCGCTGCCGAGGGTGTGGGCTACAAGGCCTCGATCGAGCAGATGTACTACGGCAATCAGCAGTTCCTGTTCGTCTATGAGCAGTTTGACGATGTGCGCTTGGTCGGCGCACCGCAATCGTCGATCGGCAAGTTCGGCGGCGACACCGACAACTGGATCTGGCCGCGCCACACGGGCGATTTCTCGATGTTCCGCATCTATGCCAACAAGGACAACAAGCCCGCCGCTTACTCGCCCGACAATGTGCCCTACACCCCCAAACGCTTCTTCCCGATCTCGACAAAGGGTGTGAAGGAGGGCGATTTCACGATGATCTACGGCTTCCCCGGCAACACGCAGGAGTACAT
>SAMEA104404097__coassemble_1986_pt1 | contig 15154 bp, 12 predicted proteins | sample SAMEA104404097__metabat2_high_PE_016 | metagenome-assembled genome bin SAMEA104404097 (sample SAMEA104404097) | Balaenoptera acutorostrata | reverse complement strand
GCTCTCGGTTGCCGACTTCGTGGAACTCACCCAATGGGTCGATGAAAACAAAAAGTAAAGTAGTCCAACCCGCAAAGTAATCCATAAAAAGCGATCCCAAAAGGATCGCTTTTTTTATCCGCCTAAGCCTTGTGAGCGAAGCAAGCAAATCAACCGCAAAAGTGTGTGGATCAGAATGTTCCCAAAGGGTAGGAATCTGTACGACCGAGGGTCAGTTTTATTTCCCAAAGGGAAATAAAGAAAAATAGTAACTCCTCTCAGATCAAGCTCGCTTGAAGCTGAGAGGAGTTACTATTTTTATCTACTTTTTGTGCAACAAAAAGGCTGACTCGTAAACACCGCACCGAATCTGACCAAATGGAATGCTCCGGGAGCGCCGTGCGGCAAGGGACGGGAGCACCCGTCCCGACGAGCACAGTTCCCTGCCGGCGAACTGGCGTATCAATCAAGCAGCACCGAAACAGCGCTAATTGCCCTGCTCGCAGATGAACTTGATGCGCACGAGGCGGATTTCCTCCTCGGTGTAGTCGGGGCCGAGTTCTTCGACGGCTTCATCGAGAGAGTCGGATTGGGCGTCTTCCTTGAAGTAGTCGTAGATGTCATCGGCTTTGTCCTCGTCCATATATTCCTCGATGTAGTAGGATATGTCGAGTTTGGTGCCGGAGTTCACGATCGACTCGATCTCGGTAAGTAACTCGCCGAAGTCGAGGTTCTTGGCGTTGGCGATGTCTTCAAAATCAATGCCGCGGTCGATGGACTGGATGATGAAGATCTTGTTGCCGGAGCGGGAAGCCACCGATTTCACGACCATGTCTTGGGGGCGGATGATCTCCTTTTCCTCGACATAGGCTTTGATGAGCTTGATGAACTCTGCGCCGAATTTGTGCGCCTTGCCCGCGCCGACACCCGTGATGTTCTGCATCTCCTCCATGGTGATGGGGTATTGGATCGACATATCCTCCAACGAAGGATCTTGGAAGATCACAAACGGGGGCAGCGAGTTTTTCTTGGCGACCTTCTTACGCAGGTCTTTCAACATGGCATAGAGTTCCTCATCTGCCACGCCACCTTTGCCCATCGGCACCGCTTCGGCTTCGAGGTCTTTCTGCTCCTCATCGTAGTTGTGGTCGAGGGTGATGTAGACGGGTGTGGGGTTGGCGATGTAGGCCTCGCCCTTGGCGTTGATCGAGATCAAGCCGTAGTTTTCGATGTTCTTGTCGATCAGACCCATGATCAGACCTTGACGGATCACCGCACCCCAGAAACGGGCATCGTGATCGGCACCCTTGCCAAACCATGCCGATTTGTTGGCGCCGTAACTCTTGATCATTGAGGTGTTCTTGCCGATGAGGACATCCACCAAGAAGTCGGACTTGAACTTGTTGCCGATGTCGCGCAACGCCTCCAAAGCCATCTGAAGCAACATACGCACCTCGATCTTGGGTTTCTGATTGCGGCAGTTGTCGCAGTTGCCACAGTTTTCCTCGGGATACTCCTCGCCGAAGTAGTGGAGGAGGGTTTTGCGGCGACAAACCGAACTTTCGGCGTAGGATACGGTCTCCTGCAAAAGGAGTTTGCCGATCTCCTGCTCCGCCACGGGTTTGCCCTGCATGAACTTCTCGAGCTTCTGAATATCTTTGTAACTGTAAAATGCCAAACAATGACCTTCGCCGCCATCGCGTCCTGCACGACCCGTTTCTTGGTAGTAACCCTCCAAGGATTTGGGGATGTCGTAGTGAATCACATAACGCACATCGGGCTTGTCGATGCCCATACCGAAAGCGATGGTCGCCACGATGACCTCGACACGCTCCATGAGGAAGTCGTCTTGGTTTTCGGCGCGGGTCGCGGCATCCATACCGGCATGGTAGGCACGCACGCGGATGCCGTTGGCTGCCAACAACTCGGTCAGTTCCTCGACCTTCTTGCGGCTCAAGCAGTAGACAATACCGCTCTTGCCCTCGTTCTGCTTGATGAATTTGATGATCTCGCGATCGATGTCGAACTTGGGACGAAGCTCGTAGTAGAGGTTCGGGCGGTTGAACGAAGACTTGAAGACCGCGGCATCGCTCATGCCGAGGTTCTTCTGTATATCCATCTGCACCTTGGGGGTCGCCGTGGCTGTGAGGGCTATGAGCGGTGCATTGCCTATTTCGTTGATAATGGGACGAATACGGCGATATTCGGGGCGGAAGTCGTGACCCCACTCCGAGATACAATGCGCCTCATCGATGGCATAGAACGAGATTTTGATCTTGCGCAAGAAAGCCACATTGTCTTCCTTGGTGAGGGATTCGGGCGCGAAATAAAGGAGTTTCGTTTTGCCCGCCAACACATCATTTCGCACCTGCATCACCGCGGTTTTGTTCAACGAAGAATTGAGAAAATGAGCAATTCCGGGTTCTTCGGCAAAGGTTCTCATGGCATCGACCTGATTTTTCATCAGGGCGATGAGCGGTGAGATGACGATCGCCACACCCTCCATCAACAAAGCCGGCAGTTGATAACAAAGCGATTTGCCGCCACCGGTGGGCATTAATACAAAGGTATCACGCCCGGCAAGTACATTTTTAATAACGGCTTCTTGGTTTCCCTTGAACGAAGAAAAGCCAAAGTAGTCCTTTAATTTTTCGTGCAAAAGGGAGGATTCGTCTTGTTTCATTTCGTCGTTTCTGCTCTTAAAATCTAAATTTCAATGTAAAGATAAAAAAACTTTCGGAAAAAAGCATAACTTTGTGAAAAATTAATTAAACAGCCATGAGACTTTACACCAGTGAACTTGTCAAAAAATATAAGGCCCGCACGGTGGTGAACCATGTTTCGATCGATGTGAAACAGGGCGAAATCGTGGGTTTGTTGGGTCCCAACGGAGCCGGCAAAACCACTACTTTCTATATGATCGTGGGACTTATCAAACCCAACGAGGGGCGGATCTACCTCGAAAATGACGAGGGACAAGTCTCTGAGCTCACGGGACTTCCCGTCTACAAGCGTGCGCAGTTGGGCGTGGGCTATTTGGCGCAGGAGGCTTCGGTGTTCCGCCGTCTTACGGTGGAGGAGAACATCCGCTCGGTGTTGGAAATGACCAATTTCTCGAAGGAGTATCAGCGCGAGCGCGTGGAGGCACTCATCGAGGAGTTCCGTCTGCAAAAAGTGCGCAAGAGCCTCGGCATCCAGCTCTCGGGTGGTGAACGCCGCCGTACGGAGATCGCCCGCGCTGTGGCAATCAACCCCGCATTCATCCTGCTCGATGAGCCGTTTGCGGGTGTAGACCCCATCGCTGTGGAGGACATCCAGTCGATCGTGGCTACCTTGAAGCACAAAAACATCGGCGTGATCATCACCGACCACAATGTCGATGAGACTTTGGCAATCACCGACCGCACCTATTTGTTGTATGAGGGCAAGATCCTCAAAACGGGTAGTGCCGAGGAGTTGGCAGCCGACCCCATGGTGCGCAAGGTGTACTTGGGTCAGCACTTCGAGCTGAAGAAGAGCCATCAGATCACGCAGGAGATGATGAAGAACAACCCCAACGCACAGAAAACATCCGACAGCTCCGTAACCCCCGAATCCATCGAAGCACGCGATGCCGATGGCGAAAAAAATGGGCAGGAAGCATAGAAAACCAAGAAAAAGTGGTAATTTTGGGAGAAGGGATCGGGCGGCTCGATAGACGGGACGCCGAATCCCTCCTCTTTCATTTTTATGGAACGCAATCAGAAAATACTCACGGGCGGACGACTTCGCGGCGCACTCACGCCTCCCTGCTCCAAGAGCTACGCACAGCGGGCTTTGGCGGCTTCGCTCATGGCGGAGGGGCGCACTACGCTGCGCAACATCGAATTCTGCGATGATACCCTCTCGGCGATGCACTGCATCGAGACTTTGGGTGCGCGCGTACACCGCATTGACGACCATACGCTGCTCGTTGATGGAGGGCTTCGCCCGCTGTCGTCCACACTCGATGTGGGCGAGTCGGGATTGGCTTCGCGCCTTTTTACGCCCATCGCCGCCCTGTGTCAGCAACCCATCCGTATCGAGGGTGAGGGAACTCTTTTGAAGCGACCTATGTCGCTGATGACCGACCCCCTGCGCTCGTTGGGTGTTGAGGTCGAGAGCAACGATGGCTACCTGCCCGTGACGGTCTGCGGGCCCATGCAGGGCGGGGAAATCCGCATCGACGGATCGGTCTCCTCGCAGTTTGTCACGGGGCTGCTGTTGGCACTTCCCCTTACGCCCCACGAAACCTTCCTCCATGTCGATAATGCCGTTTCGCGCCCTTATTTGGATATGACGATCGATGCCGCTGACCGCTTCGGTGTGGGCATCGAGCAGCGCGACTACCGCGAATTTTACATCGAGGGCGACCAAAAATACATGCCCATCGACTATTCGATCGAGGGCGATTGGAGTGCCGCGGCGATGATGCTTGTGGCGGGGGCAACGGCGGGCGAGGTCTCGATCGACAACATCGAGATGCTCTCCAAGCAAGCCGACACGCAGATCTTCCACGCCCTCTTGCGGTCGGGCGCGACTTTGGTCGATGAACCGCGCAAGATGACGGCGGTCAAACGACCCCTGCGCGGATTTGAATTTGATGCCACCGACTGCCCCGATCTGTTCCCCGCCTTGGCGGCTTTGGCTGCGGCGGCGGACGGAGTGAGCGTTCTGCGGGGCACTTCGCGCTTGGAGCATAAGGAGTGCAACCGCGCCGAGGCGATCGAGGAGGAATACTCGAAACTCGGCATCGAGGTCGATTGCTCCGAGGAGAACATCATGCGCATTCGTGGCGGAAAGATCCGCCCCGCCCATGTGTCGAGCCACCACGACCACCGCATGGCGATGTCGTTGGCGGTAGCGGCTCTGCGTTGCGAGGGCGCGGTCGTTTTGGACGATGCAGCGTGCGTTGCGAAGAGCTACCCGCGCTTTTTTGAAGATCTGGAATCAATAAAAATACACGAATAATGAACGGATTCGGACACAAGTTCCGCCTTTCGATTTGGGGCGAATCCCACGGCGCCGAGATCGGCATCACGATCGACGGCGTGCGCCCCGGTGTGGCATTGTCGGTGGAGGATTTCACGGCTGATTTGGCGCGCCGAAGAAGCGGTGCGCAAGGCACTACGGCGCGCCACGAGCGCGACATACCGCATTTGGTGTCAGGCGTTTACGAGGCCCATACCACGGGCGCGCCGCTCACGATTCTCTTCAAAAACGAGGATGTCCGATCCGCCGATTATTCATCCCTAAAGACCCATTTCCGCCCCTCGCACGCCGACTTTGTGGCTCGCGAACGGTACGGCGGGTGGAACGATCTGCGCGGGGGCGGGCATTTCTCGGGGCGGCTCACGGCGCTGTTGGTTGCGGCGGGCGTGGTTGCCAAGAAAATGTTGCCCGAGGATCTTCGCTTTCTGACTGATATTGTGGAGATTGGCGGTGAGCGTGACCCGCAGAAATTCGCCGATGTCGTGGCTGAGGCTGCCGCCGAGGGCGACTCGGTGGGCGGCATTATCGCCACCTCAGTTGCGGGCATTCCCGCAGGGTGGGGCGAGCCGTTTTTCGACTCGGTCGAAGGCCTTGTGGCGCATCTTCTATTCGCGATCCCCGGCGTGAAGGGCGTGGAGTTTGGCGCAGGATTTGCGGCGGCACGCATGCGCGGGTCGGAACATAATGACCAGATAATAAATGAATTAGGCGAAACAAAGACCAACCATGCAGGCGGAATTGTGGGCGGACTTACGAACTCCAACCCCTTGTGTGTGCGCGTTGCGGTGAAGCCCACGGCGAGCATCGCGCGCGAGCAGATGACTTTCAACCGCGCAACGCATCAGGTCGAGCCCCTTTCGGTTGTCGGTCGCCACGATGCGTGCATCGCCCTGCGTGCCGGCGTGGTCGTTGAGGCGGCGGTTGCGGTTGTTTTGGCGGATTTGATGCGTTGAAATTATGGCTACACGAAAAGAGATTTTACATCAGATAGCGACACCTTTGGTCGCACTTTACGGCGAGCGGGAAGCCCATTCCATCGCCTTGATCGCCGCCTCCGAACTCTCGGGCGTGGCGCGCGATCAGTTTTTGATTGACCCATCGGCTCAGTTGGAAATCAACGATTTAGACCGCGTTGTGAAGGAATTGAAGCAGGGTCGCCCCGTGCAGTATGTGACGGGCGAAACCGAATTTTACGGGCGCAGATTCTCGGTGGGCGAGGGCGTGCTGATCCCCCGTCCCGAAACCGAGGAACTGGTCGATTGGATCCTCTCGCGCGAACGCCACGCCGACTTGAATGTGTTGGATGTCGGCACGGGCAGCGGCTGCATCGCGGCATCGTTGGCGTTGGAGCTGAAATCGCCCCATGTGTTTGCCATCGACATCGAGGAGCGTGCCTTGGTATTTGCCCGCCGGAACTTTGCGGCGCTGGGTGCGCAAGTGGCTCTGCGTGAGGGAAATGCACTGCTGAATCTTCACGCGTTGTTTCCCGAAAAAATGGACATTATTGTGTCGAATCCTCCCTATGTTCCGCAGAGTGATTTGGAGGGGATGGATACTAATGTGCGGGATTACGAACCCCATTCGGCGTTGTTCGTTCCCGACAACGACCCCTTGCTGTTCTATCGCGCCATCGCGCGGGCGGGGCAGGCGATGCTCACCCCCGGCGGACGGCTCTATTTTGAGATCTATCATTACTATGCCGATCGGATGGTTGAGATGTTGCAACACGAACATTATGAGCGTATTGAGGTGCGCGAAGACCTCTTTGGAAAACCCCGAATGATATGCTGTCTCAAAAAATGAAACCGTGGGGCGAAAAGCGCGAACGGCGCACGAAAACCCCCGAGCAAGCCTTGGCACAACTCATGCGTTTGGCGGCGCGAGCCGAGAAATGCGAAGCCGATGCCCGCCGTCTGATGCGGGGTTGGGGCGTGGGTACTGAAGATACCGAACGGGTGTTGCAACGCCTTGTCAAAGAGCGGTTTATCTCCGACAGTCGATATGCCGAAGCCTTCGTGCGCGAGAAATTCCGCTTGAGCGGATGGGGCGAATTTAAGATCCGCCAAGCGCTCCAACGCAAGCAGATTGCGCGCGAGGTGATCGATGAAGCCTTAGAGCAGGTCGATCGCTCGAAAATGGGGGAGCGCCTCCGCGAAAAACTGCGGGTCAAGGCGCGCACCGTCAAGGCGGCAACCGACTACGATAGGCGCACGAAATTGATCCGTTACGGAATGTCGCTCGGTTACGACTTCGAAACCGTGCAATCGGCTGTCGCCGAGCAAATTAAATGTGAAGATCCATGCGAAGAATTTTAACTTTTATAGCCCTTTTGTGGGCGTATTGTGCCACGGCGCAAACCGCCGATTATGCCTACCCCCTGCGGGGCGTTTCGGGACATTGCGCCGCCAACTTCGGCGAGATCCGCCCCGGGCATTTCCATGCGGGCGTGGACATCAAGACGGGCGGGGAGGTCGGCAAACCCATCATCGCCGCCGCGGACGGCTACATCTCGCGCATCGTGTGGCAGGCTTACGGCTACGGCGTGGGTCTGTACCTCACTTTGAAGGATGGCACGGTGGTCGTCTATGGACATTTGGACGGCTTGCGCGATGACCTTCAAAAATACATCCGTGAGGAGCGTTACCGATTGAAAACCAATGCAGTAGACCGATATTTCCCCTCCGATAGATACCCCGTCCATAGGGGCGATGTCTTGGGTTATTCGGGCAACAGCGGTTCTTCGATGGGCGCGCATCTTCACTACGAAATCCGCCGTCCGCACACCGCCGAGCGCGTGAATTTGGTGAAGGAGGGCATCATCAAGGTCGAGGACCGCATCCCGCCCCGCTTGTTGAAACTCCACTACATCGAGATCGACTCGTTGGACGGCGTGTGCATGCACGCACCGCGCTCCTCGTACGACATCCTGCGTTACGCCGATCGGGGCTACCGCCTTGCGGTGGGCGACACTTTGGAGGTCGGGCGCAAGGGATTTTTCGTGTTGGAAGCGAGCGATCGGCGTGATGGGGTGAACAACCGATTCGGCGTTTGGCGGGTTACGGCATCTTGCGATGATGAACCCTATTTTGAATACCGCATGGACGGATTTACCTATTCCTTAGGGCGTTATACCGATGCTGTGTCGGACTATGCCCTCAAACTCCACAGCCCGAACGAGGTCATCCGCTTGGGACAGATGGCTTTTACGCCTGACCATTTCTACACCTTGATGCGCGATCGCGGTGTGATTCGCGCGGAAGCGGGTGCGACCCACACGATGCACATCGATGTGGAGGACGACTGCGGAAACCGCTCCGAACTAAAGTTCGTAATTCGCGGTCGCGAGGAGGGATTTCGCGCCGAACGCCCCGATTCTTCGGTCGTCCTGCACCCCGATCGGCGCACGATTCTGACCGTTGGGGAGTGGGCATCGGTCGATATTCCCGCAGGCGTGCTGTTTGAGAAAACCTTCTTCCATACCGAGGAGAAACCCCTGCAAAAGGCCAAGAATAAGGGCGTTGTGGCATTGACCCCCTCGGCGCACTTGATCGCGCGCGAGATCCCGATGCTCCACAATGCGACCTTCCTCCTCAAAGCCGAGGTCGCCGAAAAGTATGCCGATCACACCGTGATGGCGCGCCTTGTGGACGAGGGTCGCTATGCTTATGTGGGCGGTCGTTACGCCGATGGCGGGGTGCGTTGCAAGGCGCGCTCGGGCGGTTGGATGGCGCTCGTTGCCGACACGCTGCCACCCACCATTTCGCCCCTATTCCCCAAAAAACGCGCGCAGGGCGTGGCAGATCTTCGGGGTGCTAATGATCTGATGTTCAAGGTGTCCGATAACTTTTCGGGCATCAGCTCCTACTCCATGTCGGTCGATGGACGCTGGGTTCCGTGCGACCGCCAACCCATCCGCGGGGAATTTTTCTACCGCTTCGATTCGCCCGCCACGGGGCGCGTGCACAGCGTGGAACTTCGCGCCCGCGACAATGCCGGAAACACCGCGACTTGGCGCGGAAAATTCTTTAGATAGCGCACAAGAAAGCCGACCACAGCGGTCGGCTTTTACATATAGGTATGGGGTCTAATAATGCGTGAAGCCGTGCCAATCGAGCGCGACCTTGCGCCCGTGGTCGAGCCAAGCCAAGTCCCCGCCCGCAACGATCCGACCTACGGGGTAGATCGGACGACCGAACGCAGCCACAAAATCCGAAGCCAACTTCTCGGCAGCATCGCCCGAAACCGTAAACAGTAACTTGTAATCCTCTCCGCCCGTTGCAGCTGTCTGTAAATCAACGACTTCTGCTGCGGGAATCCGCTCTAAATCAATCTCCGCACCTACTCCCGACTGCTCCATGATGTGGCGCAGATCCGATGCCAAGCCGTCTGAAATATCCATCATGGCGTGTACTTCGGCGTGTTCCGCGAGCCACAGCCCTTCCTCGATCTGGGGCATCGGACGGCGGTGAATTGCGGCAAGGGGCGTGTCGTAATTGCCCGCAAGAATGTCGCGCAAGCCCGCACCCGATGCGCCTAACTTGTCGCCCGCGAAGATCACATCGCCCGCGCGTGCGGCGGATCTGCGCTTGATTTTCGCAGACTGCATCCGCCCGATGGCGGTTACATTGATCGTGATCCCCGAAGCCGAGCGCGTGGTGTCGCCTCCGACAAGCGCAACGCCGAACTTTCGGCTCAGATCGTGGTAGCCGCGCATAAATTCCTCCGCCCACTCGCCCGTTGCATCGGCGGGAAGCGATACGGAAAGAAGGGTGGCAACGGGGCGCGCACCCATGCCCGCCACATCGCTCAGATTGACGGCTAAAGCCTTGTGCCCCAAGTCGTAAGCCGAGGTTGCGCGGCGCAGGAAATGCACATCTTCGCACACCAAGTCGGCGGTGAACAACAGCGATTCGCCCCCGCCGATGGGAATGGTGGCACAGTCGTCGCCGATGCCCTCAAAAGAGTTCAGCGGAAGGTCGCGACACAGCGCGGCAATATGGTCGATGAATCCGAATTCGGTCATGTCTGAAAAGAAGTTTAGTGGCGTAAAATTACGAAAATTTAACTTTTGGGGAACATCCCGCATGATAATTTCCATTATTTTTGCAGCTTCAAACCCAAAGCGGCTTTTTTTGCGGTCGTTTCGCGAAGTTTTGCTATCTTTGTAGGTAATTTGAACGACACTTTTTTTTGAAACAAACGAGATGGACGATCAGCGGAAAATACTTATTCTCAACGGCCCCAACCTCAATTTGCAGGGTCGGCGCGATACCGATGTCTACGGCACCGAGACTTTCGAGGACTATCTCGAAGACCTGCGTAGGGCATACCCCCACATCGAGTTCGACTACTTCCAGTCGAACATCGAGGGCGAATTGATCGATGCCCTCCACCGAAGCATGGGGCGCTACGAGGGCTGTGTGCTGAATGCGGGCGGTTATACCCACACTTCGGTTGCCCTGCGGGATGCCGTGGCGGCGGTTACGACTCCCGTTGTCGAGGTGCATATATCCTCGATCATGGCGCGCGAGGACTTCCGTCATGTGTCGCTTTTGGCGGGCGTTGTGCGGGGATCGGTCATGGGCTTCGGTTTGGATTCCTATCGCTTGGGTGTCGAGGCTATACTATTGAATCAAAATTAATTCAACACTATTTGTATGACTCAGTTTAGAGACAAAAAGACTAAGGTCGTGGCAACGATGTCTGACTTCCGTTGCACCGAGGAGTTCGTGCGCGAACTCTACAATGCAGGTATGGATGTGGTGCGTGTCAATTCGGCACATGTTACTGATGAAGGAGCTACCAAGATCGTAGAAACGGTTCACAAGGTGAATCCCTCGATTCCGATCATGATCGATACGAAGGGACCCGAAATCCGTGTAACTACTCTTGCCGAGGAATATGGCAACTCGATCATCTTCCATTCAGGCGAGCGCGTGAAGGTCAAGGGTTGCGATGGCACGGAGTTTACGACCCGTACCACCATCTATATGAATGTCCCCACCATCGTTCGCGACATCCCCGTAGGTGCGCGCATGCTCATCTCGGACGGCGAGTTGGAGATCGTTGTCGTTGAGAAGACCGACGAGGAGCTGACCTGTGAATTTACTTTGGGCGGCACGCTGCGTTCGCGCAAGAGCGTCAATGTCCCCGGTGTGAGTGTCGATCTGCCTTCCGTCACGGAGAAGGACCGCCGTTTCATCCTGTGGGCAATCAAGAACGAGGTCGATTTCATCGCGCACTCGTTCGTGCGTTCGGCACGCGATGTGAAGGCGGTGCAGGACATCCTTGATGAGCATAAGAGCCCCATCAAGATCATTTCGAAGATCGAGAACCAAGAGGGTTTGGACAATATTGATGAGATCATCGAGGCATCGTACGGCATCATGGTTGCCCGCGGAGACTTGGGTGTGGAGCTTCCCGCCGAGGTGATCCCCAACGCACAGCGCCGCATCGTGGAGAAGTGTATCGTGGCAAAGCGCCCCGTGATCATCGCTACGCAGATGCTCTACTCGATGGTTAATTCGCCCCGCCCGACCCGTGCCGAGGTCAGCGATGTGGCAAGTGCCATCTATGAGCGTGTCGATGCGGTGATGCTCAGCGATGAGACCGCTATGGGCAAGTACCCCACCGAGGCTGTGGAGACCATGGCGCGCGTGGCTCGCGAGATCGAGCACGACGGCAACAACTTCAAGCCGATGGTCGATATGAACATGGTCTCGGTGAACCACGAGATCACGGCGCAGTTGGCGCGTTCGGCGGTGCGTGCATCGGAGAACCTGCCCATCAAGTTTGTGGTTTTGGACACCAAGACGGGTCGTACGGGTCGTTACTTGGCGGCGTTCCGCGGTCGCAAGATGGTGATGGCGGTTTGCTATACGCGTCACGCACAGCGGATCTTGGCGCTGTCGTACGGCGTTGTGCCCATCCTGCGTGAGCGTCAGCTCAACGACCGCTACCACTTCCTCTCGGATGCTGTCGAGTACCTCTCGGAGCGTCATTCGTTGCAGGAGGACGATCTGATGGCAATCGTGGGCGGCAGCTTCGATTCGGATCAGGGCGCATCGTACATCGAGTTCGCCACGGCACGAAACCTGCGTCGTCGTTGCGAGGAGACCCTCGGTGCCGATTGCCCGATGAAAAAACAATAATGAATTGTCCTAAAGGGAATTAGCAGACCAAAAAAGAGCAAAAATGGAGGAGCCGAAGCGGGGAGAACTCAAAGGGCGCGTGGCACGCGGTGTGGCATGGAGCTTGGCGGAGAAGGTCTTGTCGGCGGCATTGCAAGTCGCGGTGAGCCTCACGATTCTGAGCCTTTTGACCCGCGAAGACTTGGGCATCATGGCTCTGCTTACGGCGGTGTCGGCTGTGGCTATTGTATTGGCTGACAGCGGTTTTTCGCAGACTTTGATCCGCAAGTCTGATCCTACTGAAGGCGATTTCAAAGCCGTCTTTGTATTCAATGTGTCGGTTGCAACCGCGCTTTACGGCGTGTTTGTGGCTTTGGCACCGTGGGCGGCGGGATACTATGCAATGCCGGAGCTGAGGGAATTGGCTCCGGTATTCTTTTTGATCCTGCCCGTCAATGCGCTGTGTACGGTGCAGAACACCTTGTTGGTGAGAAGTTTCCGCTTTGCGCTGATCTCCAAGATCCAGTTCGCGGCATCGCTCTTGAGCGGGGCTGTGGCGATCGGTCTGGCGCTCATGGGATGGGGCGTGTGGAGCTTGGTGTGGCAGCGGGTGGTGCTTTTTGTCCTGCGTTCGGTCTTGCTGTGGAGCTTCGGCAGTTGGTCGCCGCGCGGTCGGGGCGACTATGGCGCGCTGCGGGGCATGGCTTCGTACAGCTGTTCGCTCATGGCGACCGACCTCATCACGACTTTCTATACGAAGATCCCCCAATTTTTCTTGGGACGACTTTACACCGCCGACACCCTCGGCGCATTCGACCAAGCCGTCAAACTGAAGGACCAGCCCGTCACATCGGCTGTGCAGGCTGTGCAGAGCGTAACCTTCCCCGCGTTGTCGAAGATTGCGGAGGATCGTCCGAGGTTCTCGGAGAGTTATCGGCAGATCGTGCTCATGGTGGCGTTTGTGCTGTTCCCCATGATGTTCGGGTTGTCGGCTGTGGCGGAGGATCTGTTTGCCGCCCTGCTCGGCGAGGAGTGGATGCCCACGGTGCCTTATCTTCAAGTCGTGGCGATGGCGGGACTGTTCTATCCCATCTCGATGATCGCGTTTAATGTGCTGAAAGTCAAGAGTGGAGGCGGACTGCTGATCCGCATCGAGATCCTCAAAAAAGTGCTGATGACGGCGGTCTTTGCCCTGACGATCCCCCATAGCGTGGAGGCTGTGGTGTGGGGGTTGGTCGTGATCTCGTTCTTGGAGATGGCGGTCAATATGTGGGAGGCGCAACGATTTGTCGATGTCGGCGTGGGGCGTTGGGTGCGTACCCTTTTGCCCATTGTTGCCGTTACGCTGTTGATGTACGGAGCAGTGGAATCGGTCGATAAATTGCTGAATCTCAGTCCGTTGATGAGCCTTTTTGTGGAGATCGGCGTTGGGGTGGCGGTCTACACCGCGCTCTCGTGGGCGTTCCGCTTGGAGGCGTTTGGCGAGGTGAAAAATATCTTGCTAAAGTACCTCCGGAAATAGGATTAAACGAGCAAAAAAAAGACCTTCAATCCCGCAGGATTGAAGGTCTTTCTATATATAGGTATGACTATTCGTAGATCTTCGCTTCCAACTCGCCATTCAAAACGAGCATGGCATTGAGTGCCAACGACCTTAGTTCGTTCTCGCCGGGGTAGACATAGATCGGCGCAAGGAAGCCGCAACGCGAGCGGATGTAGTCCACCACGCGCCCGCAATGCGCAATGCCGCCCGTGAGCACGATGGCGTCTATATGACCCGATGTCGCAACAGCCGTGGCGCAGATCTGCTTCGAGATCGTGTAGCACATCGCCCGCAAAGTTCGCGCCGCCAACTCATCGCCCCGATCGATTCTTCCGACTAATTCCTGCACCGAGTTCGTTCCGGTGTACGCCACCAAACCGCCGTGTGCCGACACCCGCTTGATCATCTCCGCTTGGGTATATTTGCCCGAATAGCACACACGGATCAGCTCGCTCGAAGGGATCGAACCCGCACGATCGGGCGAAAAAGGCCCATCGCCATCCAAGGCGTTGTTCACATCGACAATCTGCCCGTGGGCGTGTGCCGCAACCGAGATTCCGCCACCCATGTGCACCACGATCAAGTCTTGGTCCTCGTATCGCACGCCCAACTTTTCGCAGTGGAGGCGTGCCGTGGCGCGGTGGTTGAGCGCGTGGAAGATCGATCGGCGCCGACATTCGGGAAGCCCCGTGAAATGCGCCTCATCGGTCATCTCATCCACTACGGGCGGGTCGGCAATATAGGCCTTGACCCCGATCCCTGAGGCAATCTCCTCCGCCAACATCGCCCCGATGTTACACACATGTTTCTTCTGGGCATGGCGAAGATCTTCGCACATTTTCTCATTGACCTCATACACACCTCCCGGGATGGGATGCACCAAGCCCCCGCGACCGATCACGGCATCGAGTGTGTGGATGTCGAAACCCGCCTTCTGCAAGGCATCGAGGATTATTTCGCGCCTCCATTCCAATTGGTCGATGGCGCAATGAAATCGCGCAACCTCCTCCAGCGGGTGACTCAAGTTGAGTTCCACCACAGGGGTGCGTTCTTCGTAAACGGCGACCTTTGTCGAGGTCGAACCGGGGTTGATGGCAAGTACTTTGTGTCCCATAGGGCGCAAATTTGTTTTGGGGGAATTGGGACAAAAAACGCCAAAAATCGGCATATTCGGACTAAAATTCCGAACTTTTGCCCACAAATCCGATGGTTTTAAGATGTAGGAAAGGGTAATACCCCCATCCTGACGATGAGCATATTACCCTTTGGAAAATCTATGTGGTTGTTTATTTTGCAGCCAAGCAAGCCAAAGCGATCGAGAAGAGCTTGGTCTTGGCCGAGTCACCGCGCGAAGTCAAAACGCAGGGAACCTTCGTACCCATAACCATGGCTGCCAACTCGCCACCGCACAAGTGCGTCGTGCACTTGAAGAATACATTTGCCGACTCCAAGTTGGGGAACAGCAAGCAGTCGGGATCACCGGCAACAGCCG
>SAMEA104404097__coassemble_1885_pt1 | contig 15813 bp, 13 predicted proteins | sample SAMEA104404097__metabat2_high_PE_016 | metagenome-assembled genome bin SAMEA104404097 (sample SAMEA104404097) | Balaenoptera acutorostrata | reverse complement strand
CTCGCACACCCGTGCGGAGCAGGATTCTCACATCCCCTCCTTTCTCAAAGGAGGGACTTGGGGAGGAATGTCAAAATGAATTTCTCCAATTTTCCAAAGGGAAATTGGAGCACCTGCCCCCGACGAGCACAGTTCCCGCATGGCGTACCAATAAAAAACGCCCCCACAGCGAGCAAGCCGTGGGGGCGAATATAGAAGTAAAGACAGCGATTACCAGATGATTACGCGGTCGGCTTCGGGCATGAACATAGCATCACCTTCCTGAATGTTGAACGCATCGTAGAAGGGCTGGAGGTTACGCAGCGAAGCGTTTACGCGCCACTTACCGAGCGAATGAACATCGATCTTGGTCAAACGCACGATCTCCTCATCGCGGATGTTCTGACCCCAAAGGGTAGCGTATGCGAGGTAGAAACGCTGATCGAACGAGAATCCGTCGAGCATAGGATCTTCAGCACCCTCGGCGAGCGAGTTATGGAATGCGGTGTAAGCGACATTCAGACCGCCTTGGTCGGCGATGTTCTCACCGAGGCAGAGCTGACCATTCGCCATAACAGCGGGTTTACCGTCCTTTGCGGGCAGCGCCTCGAGGGCGTTGAACTGGGCAACGAGCACCTTAGCCTTCTCAGTGAAGGCAGCGGCATCGACATCAGACCACCAGTTGTTCATGTTGCCGTCCTTGTCGAAGTTGCGACCCTGATCATCGAATCCGTGGGTCATCTCGTGACCGATCACCACGCCGATTGCACCATAGTTCACGGCATCGTCAGCTTCGGGGTTGTAGAACGGGGGCTGAAGAATGGCTGCGGGGAAGCAGATCTCATTGGTGCCGGGGTTGTAGTAGGCATTGACGGTCTGCGGGGTCATCTGCCACTCATCCTTATCAACGGGTTTGCCGAGGTCGGCAATGTTGTCGGCGGTGTACCAGCGGCTTGCAGCCATGATGTTGTGCCAGTAGCTCTGCTCGGGATCGATCTCGAGACCCTTGTACTGCTCCCAAGTGTCGGGATAGCCGATCTTCACGCGGAATGCGGCGAGCTTCTCCTGAGCCTTGGCCTTGGTCTCGGCGGTCATCCACTCGAGGTTGTCGATATGCTGCGAGAGCGACTTTTGGAGGTTGCGCACGAGTTCCGTCATGCGTACCTTGTCGCTTTCGGGGAAGTACTTCTCGACATACATCTTGCCGACAGCCATGCCGAGCAGGTCGTTAGGACCGCGCATAGCGCGCTTCCAACGGGGCTGCTGCTGCTGTGCGCCCGACAATACGCGCCCGTAGAAGTCGAACGAAGCATTGATGAAATCATCCGACAGATACTTTGCAGCCGAGTCGATGTAGTGCGCTGCAAGGTAGTAGCGGATCTGCTCGATGGGAGCGGTCTTCACCAGTTCGTTCATACCAGCCAAAGCCGAGGGGGTAGCCACGATGATCTTGTCGTAGTCACCGATGCCCATCTGCTTGTAGATGGTCTCCCACTCCACATTGGAGTAAGCCTTCTCAAATTCGGCGCGGGTCATGGGGTTGTAACGCGCAGGCATATCGCGCAACTGCACATTCGACCAGAAGCTCTCGGCGAGTTTGGTCTCGAGGGCAACGACCTGAGCCACAGCATGCTCAACCTCTGCCTCGGGCAGACCTGCCAAACGGAAGATCTTGTCGAGGTAAATCTTGTAAGCATCGCGGATGGCGGCATTCTCCTCATCGAGGTAGTAGTCGCGGTTGCCGAGGATCAGACCTGCCTGAGCGGCATACATCACATTCTCCGAGCTGTTCTTCATGTCGGCACCTACGCCCATGCTGAAGAAGGGATTTGCAACCGACAGCTGCAACTCGCCGATCTTCTCGAACATGGCGTGACGATCGTTCAAGGCGAGGATTGCCTCGACATCAGCCTTGATGGGCTCTGCGCCTTCGTTGTTGAGGCGTACCGAGTCGAGACCCATCTTGTAGAGGTCCGAGATCTTCTGCTCGATCGAACCCTTGGTGGTCTCGCGCCGAGTCATCTCCTTGAAGAGCTCGTTGATGCGCTTCTCGTTGTTGGTTGCCAAAACATCGAATGATCCGTAGCGCGAATATTCGGGTTTCAGCGGATTATTAGCCTGCCAACCGCCCGTGGCGTATTGGTAGAAATTCTCTTGGGGCGTGTAGTTCTTGTCGAGATTGGCAAGATCAAGACCCGTGTTCTTGGTTGTTGTAGATTGACAAGCAGCCATACAAACCGTAGTTGCGATTAATAAAAGTTTTTTCATAAAAGGTTTAGGTTAATTTTTGGCAAAAACGGAAGCACCTTTTTCGCAAAAGGTACTCCCGTTCTCGGTTGTTACATTTTTATGTGGGTTCGGATCGGATTTTCGCACATTTTCAAAAGACGGACGACCTTACAAAACCCGACCCGAAGCCTCCCTTTGGAAAGGGAGATTTGGAGGGATTGTCACGATCTTTGCTGCAATGCGCTCAACGATGAGCCGCACAGCACTCCGCGTTCAAAATAACGATCAACCTTCCGATACTCAGTGCATTACTTGCGGATTGCCGCTACACCCGGAAGATCACCGAACTCGATGTACTCCAACAACGCACCGCCACCGGTCGAGATGTACGACACTTGGTCAGCCAAGCCGAACTTATTGACACAAGCCACCGAATCACCGCCGCCGATGAGCGAATATGCACCCTTCTTGGTAGCCTCGGCAATCGCCTCGGCAACCTCCTTCGAACCGGTTGCGAACTTGTCGATCTCGAATACACCCACGGGGCCGTTCCACAGAATGGTCTTGCAACCCAAGATGTGCTCGCGGAAACGCTTCTTGCCCTCTGCGGCAATATCGACACCCTCCCAGCCTTCGGGAATGTTGTCGGCAGCAGCCTCCTTGGTGTTCGCCGTAGCCGAGAAGTCGTCGGCGATCAACGCATCGGGCGACATGACGAGCTCCACACCCTTCTTCTTCGCCAACTCGAGGATCTCCAAAGCCACGGGGAACATCTCGGGCTCGCAGATCGAGTTGCCGACCTTACCGCCCTGTGCAGCTGCAAAGGTGTAGGTCATACCACCGCCGATCACGATCGAATCAACCTTCTCGATGAGCGACTTGATGACACCGATCTTGGTCGATACCTTCGAACCGCCGATGATGGCGCAGAACGGATGTGCGGGCTTCTCCATGAGCGATGCCAAAGCCTTGACCTCCTTCTCCATGAGGTAGCCGAACATCTTGTCGGTGGGGAAATACTCGGCGATCAGGTAGGTCGAAGCGTGCTTGCGGTGCGCCGTACCGAATGCATCGTTGATGTAGCAGTCAGCGAGCGAAGCGAGCTTCTTGACGAAGTCCTTCTGCGAGCCTTCCTTCAGCGCCTTCTTTGCAGCATCCTTCTCCTCCTTGGTGGCATCGGCAGCCAAACCGCGGGGTTTGCCCTCCTCCTCGGCATAGAAGCGGAGGTTCTCGAGCAACATCACCTCACCGGGCTTCAAAGCGGCAGCCATCTCGGCAGCTTTCTCACCCATGCAGTCACCTGCGAACATCACCTTGCAACCCAAACGATCCTCGACCGTGGAAACGATCTGCTCCAACGAGAATTTGGGATCGGGATTCTTCTTGGGGCGACCGAGGTGCGACATGAGGATCACCGAACCGCCTTCAGCGAGCACCTTTTTGATGGTGGGCAGGGCAGCACGGATACGGGTATCGTCCGTCACCTCGCCTTTGTCGTTGAGGGGCACATTGAAATCCACGCGGATGATCGCGCGCTTACCTTTGAAATCGTAATTGTCGATTGTGACCATAGTGTCTTAAAAGTTTATTATAAAATTCGTTATCTATTCTAAAAAAGCCGCTGCAAAGTTATGAAAAAATTTTAACAATAATGTTATTTCATTCACAATTTGGGCGATTTTTGCGGTGTTTTGCGGGTGTTGTGGAGCAATTTCGGGATAATATGGTGATTGTTTCGGGATTCCGTCCTCATTCGCTCCTTATTGATTTATCAGAATTTATAACCCAAACTTATACCGCAACCATTTCCCGCCGAAAAAATCACCAGCCTATCAATAGTACAACGCACAAACATACCATATATTATACACGAAACAAAGAAAACGCCCGAAAAATCAACAAGAAACCCACATTTTGCAAAAGAAAGATGTTGAAAACAATTGATAAGCAAGCCAAGAATGCGAACAAAGGGTTTGGGGATAGACCCATGTAGACGGATGATCGATCCCGAGGGTAGGAAGCTGTGCGCCCCGTAAACGCCCCGTAAAGCATAAAACCCATGGTATGCTCAGGGAACGCCGTGTGGCAAGGGGGTGGAGCACCACCCCCGACGAGCACAGTACCCTGCTGGCGTATAGTTCACAAAAATGGCGGAAAATGAAAAAACTTTCTTATATTTGTAGGGTTAAAAACAAAAACGAAATACTATGGATTTACTGAGTGTTGAGGGTGTATCGAAGGAGTACACGGGACACAAGGCGTTGGACGGGGTTTCGTTGTCGATCCCTAAGGGATCGATTTACGGGCTTTTGGGGCCGAATGGAGCGGGTAAGACGACCTTGATTCGCATCATCAACCGCATCACGGCGCCGGACAGCGGTCGCGTGCTGTTCAACGGACATGATTTGGCTCCGGAGGACATCTACCACATTGGCTATTTGCCCGAGGAACGAGGCTTGTATAAGAAGATGAAGGTCGGCGAGCAGGCGCTGTTTTTCGCACGACTGAAGGGAATATCGAAACGCGATGCGCTGATGCGCCTGAAGGAGTGGTTCGAGCGATTCGGCATCGAGACTTGGTGGGATAAGAAGGTCGAGGAGCTGTCGAAGGGTATGGCGCAGAAGGTGCAGTTCATCACCACGGTGCTGCACGAACCCGAGCTGCTGATCTTCGACGAGCCGTTTTCGGGATTCGACCCGATCAACGCGAAGATCCTGCAAGATGAGATCTTGAGACTGCATGAGAAGGGTTCGACCATCATTTTCTCAACGCATAATATGGCATCGGTCGAGGAACTTTGCGACCACATCACGCTGATCAACAAGTCGCATAACATCTTGTCGGGCAAGACCGATGAGATCCGCCGCCAGCACGGAGCGAATATCTTCGAGGTGCAGTTCCGAGGCGACCGCAACCAACTGCAAACGGCGCTCGCACCCGTGTGCGAATACTACCCCTCGGAGGAGGTAGAGCAGGACCTGCACACCGCAAAGCTCCACGTGGAACACGATGAGGATCTGCACCGCGTGATTGCGCTTACGAACGACACGGTGGAATTACGCTCGTTCCGCGAGATCATCCCCTCGATGAACGACATCTTCATCCGCGCGGTGAAGGGTAACCTCTAAAACTTAAAGCCATGACAAACAATACTTTACTCATCATACAAAAAGAATTTAACGAGCGCGTGCGCAAGAAGTCGTTCATCTTGACGACCCTCTTGATGCCCGTTCTGATGATCGCCCTGATGGTCATCCCCTCGCTGATTATGATCTACGCCACGGGCGATGAAAAGCAGGTGGCGGTGATCGATGAAAGCGGCATCATCGCCGATAAATTGGAGAACGATGAGGAGCTGAAGTTCTCGAAGTGCGCGCTTACGACCGACAACGCCCGCAAGGAACTCACCGAACAATTCGGCATCCTCTACATCGGCGCCGACATCATGTCGAACCAAAACAATGTGCGCCTCTATGTCAATTCCTCATCGTCGATGGCAGTCGAAACGAACATCCGCAATCAGATCGCGCAGATCATCGAAAAGGAGAAACTGAAGGGCTATAACATCGAAAACTTAGACCAGATTTTGGAGGATGTCAAGAGCCCCGTCACGATGCAGGTGTTCCGCAACGACAAATCGCAGGAGAAAGATACGCAGGCACAATCGTCGGCGGTGGCTTCGATCGTGGGCTACATATTGGGCTTTATCCTCTATATGTTCATCCTGATTTACGGCGGTATGGTTATGCAGGCGGTGATTGAGGAGAAAAGTTCGAGGGTGCTTGAGGTGCTTGTATCTTCGATCCGTCCTTTCGATTTGATGATGGGCAAGATCTTGGGCGTAGCGTCAGTCGCTGTCACCCAGTTGCTTATATGGGCTGTGCTGGTGATCGGTGTGGGCGGATACATCATGCCGATGATGATGCCCGATAACATCATGGAGGGCGTGGAGGCTGTGCAACAAGGCGGCATGGCGGAGACCGTGGCTGCCACCTCGGGCATGGATGCCGATATGCTCCAAGCAGTCGCTACGGCTACCGATACGGGCTATGTGGCGGAGATCTTCCTCTTCCTGTTCTTGTTCCTGTTGGGCGGCTACCTGCTCTACTCGGCGCTGTTTGCGGCAGTAGGCTCGGCTGTGGAGAATGTGCAGGATGCAAGCCAACTGCAAACGCCGATTATGATGCCGATCATCCTCGCGCTGATGGTGTCGATTGTGGTGATCAACGACCCGAACTCCACGGTGGCGTTCTGGTTCTCGATCATCCCGTTCACCTCGCCCATCGTGATGATGGCGCGCATCCCCTACGACATCCCGATGTGGGAGATCGTGCTTTCGCTCGTTCTGCTCTATGCCACCTTCGTGATGATGGTGTGGTTCGCGGGCAAGATCTACCGCGTGGGCATCTTCATGTACGGCAAAAAGCCCTCGATCAAGGAGATCATCAAGTGGATGAAGTATAAATACTAAACAACCGTATAAACCATCAAAAAAGGAGGGCAAAACCCTCCTTTTTTTGTGCCTATATAGATTGTCTGCCATCTAAAGACGAAAGCGCGAATCCGCCAAACAAGGGGAAAGGCGGAAGCCAATGCACCGAGCAACTTGTACAACGAATACAGAGCGGTGGAATCTCGTACCTCGGGTTGGGCAGGTGGAAAAATTTTTGCGGGGAAGCTCCGACAGGAGCTGAAGGCAAGGTGTGTTTTTCATTTGTCAAGCTCGCTTGGGCAAATGAAGGGCACGCCTTGACAAAAGATTTTCTGCCAAGAAAATCCCGCAAAAATTTCTCCACCTACCCAACCCGCCACGAAATGGTATAGCTCGGGGAGCGCCGTGCGGCAAGGGGGCAGAGCACTGCCCCCGACGAGCACAGTCCCCGCATGGCGTATCAATCAAAAAAATCCCGCGACCGAAAAAACGATCGCGGGCAGATATAATCAACCGACAAGCAGGCGAAGATTAGCGATACTTGTGGGAGATGAGGTTCATAAATTCCTCGCGGGTGCGGTGATCAGAGAGGAAGATGCCGGTGAATGCGGATGTCGTGGTTGCGGACTGTTGTTTCTCGATGCCGCGCATCTGCATGCACATATGGCTTGCCTCGATGACGACAGCCACGCCCATGGGGTTGAGTGCTTCTTGGATGCAGTCGCGGATTTCGACCGTCAAGCGTTCCTGCACTTGGAGACGGCGAGCGAAGGTCTCGACCACGCGGGCGATTTTGGAAAGTCCGGTGATGTGTCCGTTGGGGATGTAAGCGACATGCGCCTTACCGTAGAAGGGGAGCATGTGGTGCTCGCACATGGAGTAAAGTTCGATGTCCTTCACAAGCACCATCTGCTTGTATTCCTCCTTGAACATGGCGGATCGGATGATCGACATGGGGTCTTCCTCATAGCCTTTGGTGAGGAACGACATAGCCTTGGCAACGCGCTCGGGGGTTTTCAGAAGACCCTCGCGCTCGGGGTCTTCGCCCAAGAGTTCGAGGATGGCTTTATAGTGTGCTGCGAGTGCTGCAATCTTTTCGGGATTGTAGTGCTCCTCTTTGTTGTAGTTGCAAAGTTCGTTTTCCATAGACCGCAAAAGTACCTTATTTTTCAATAGATTGCAAATATGCCGCCAATTTCTTCACGGCACGCCCGCGGTGGGAAATGGCGTTCTTCTCCTCGGCGGACATCTCGGCAAAAGTGCGGTCGTAGCCGTCGGGGATGAACATGGGGTCGTAGCCGAATCCGCCCGTGCCGACCTCGTGGTCGATGATGCGGCCTTCAACAATGCCCTCAAACTGATGCTCCTCGCCGTTGAGGATCAGGGAGATCACCGTGCGGAAACGGGCGCGGCGGTCGGTCTTGCCCTCCATATTCTTGAGCAGAAGGCGGTTGTTCTCATCGAAGTCGTGCTGATCGCCCGCATAACGCGCCGAGCGCACACCCGGCTCGCCGTTGAGTACCATGACCTCCAGACCCGTGTCGTCGGCGAAACAATCGGCATGGGTGCGGTCGAAGATGTAGTGGGACTTCTGCGAAGCATTGCCCTCGATGGTCGGCTGCGTTTCGGGGATGTCCTCGTGGATGCCGCACTCGTTGAGGGTCTTGATGGTGTAGCATTTCGGCAGGGTTGCCGAAACCTCGCTGATCTTGTGTAAATTATTAGTTGCGAAAATAAGTTCCATGATTATCAATTATTTATCCAAATTCGTTATTTTCTGACCTTCATCACCTCCAACTGCTCATCGAGCGAGATCTTGTCGATGATGCGCTTCACCAAGGTGTCCATCTCCGAGCCCTCGCTGTAATCGGCGGGGCAGACGAAGTTCACGCGGTTGTCGTGGATCAGCGCGCCCATCTCCTTGCGGGCGCCGCTCTTGTGTGGGTTATACACCGCGATGGAGTGTCCGCCGTAGTTCTTCACCAGGCGCATGCACGGGATGTCGGTGGTGCCATCGCCCACATAAATCATCCGCGTGAAGGGTATAGGTCGCTGATTCTCGGGTACATAGCGGTTCACCTCTTTGGAGTCCGACACCGATTCCACGCCCTTGTTGATCTTGAAGATGAACTGCGTTTTGTTGGTGTAGTTCACCGCCACAGCGGGCCAATAGGCGATGCCATCGACATCGTAGAGGAACGAGCAGGCGTAGATCTTGCGGAACTCGCGGGCGATCTCCGTGCCCTCGATGATCTCCTTCAGACCCGATGAATTGATGTAGTGCCAGATGCGGATTCCGCGCTCCCCGCCATAGCGGTTGATGCGCTCGAACCACTCCCTCACCCCATCGAACAGTGCCACCTTACGCCCCGATTCTTGGAACGCTTCCCTGCGCAACGAAAGCCCCTTCGACTTGGCTTCTTGGATCATACGCCACATGTAGGTCAGGATTCCGTCGGCATCCTGCTCTTCAGCAAGCGAGTTCGACTCCGCCCAAAACTCCTTGTTGCTCTTGCCCACGGCGGGTATGAAGTCATACTCCTGCATATTGCCCGGAGCAAGCGTGCCGTCGAAGTCGTAGATCAATGCGATGGTAAATCGGAAATTCTCCATTTCGTAAACATTTAGTGTGTAAAGATAAGTTTTTTAACCGATATTCCCGCCCCTTTCTCCAATTTTTGCCCAATCTCCGCACGAAAACTCTAATTTTGAACGATTACCTGCTGCCTCCTTCCTCACTTTCAAGCCACTAAGCGCCGATTTATTAAACCTGTTATGGTGAAATTCCTGTTCTCAGATTGCTGTTTTCCGAGTTTTTTATTATCTTTGTACCAATAGCTTTAAGCGAATAAGGATTTATTATGAACTTCCCGATCGAGAAAATTGAGGCGCTTCGGGCGCTGATCACCCCGCCCTCACAGCATATCGTAATTGTCGCTCATACCAATCCCGATGGCGATGCCGTTGGTTCTTCGATTGCATGGGCTGAAATCCTGCGCTCAATGGGGCACACCGTCACCTGCATCGTCCCGACCAAATACCCCTACTACTTGGAATGGATGAAAGGCATCGACGAACTGGTGATCTTCAAGACCGATGAGGAGGGTCGCGCCGCAAAAGCCGTGGCTGAAGCAGACCTAATCTTCTGTCTCGATTTCAACACCCTGTCCCGTTTGGAAAACCTCTCCGAAATCATCGCCTCGAACACCACCGCAAAGCGCGTGCTGATCGACCACCACCTTCAACCCGATGAGTTCGATGTGGCGTTCTCCTACCCCAACCTATGCAGCACTTGCTACTTGATCTATGCCTTGATCGAAGATATGTTCGGCACCGACAAGATCACCCTCAAGATGGCAGAATCACTCTATGTCGGCATGATGACCGACACGGGTAATTTCGCATTTTCCTACCTCACGCCCGAGCTGTTCCGCTGTGTGGCAACGCTCATCGAGCGCGGGATCAATGTCCCCGAACTCCACAACCGCGTCTACAACTCCTACACCGAGGGTCGTGCGCGTCTGTTCGGCTACTGCATCAACCGCAAGATGCAGATCATCGAAGACGGTCGCGTGGCATATATGTCCCTCAAAGAAAACGAGATGCGCCGCTTCCAATTCCAGCAGGGCGACAGCGAGGGATTTGTCAATTATCCGCTCTCCATCAAAGAGGTCAAGATGTCCGTCATGTTCACCCAACACCGCAAATTCATCCGCGTATCGCTGCGTTCGAAGGGCAATGTCAATGTCAATGTCTTCGCCCGCAAATACTTCGGCGGCGGCGGTCATAAAAATGCCGCAGGCGGCAAATCGTTCGTTTCGATGGAGGAAACCATCGACCACTACATCAAATCCGTCCGCGAATTTGTCGAAGAGGGCAACCTCGATGCCGAATAGTTTTCGGTGCGGTTTAACCAATCTATACGCCCGCGATCGTTGTTTCGGTCGCGGGCTTTTTATTGGTATGCTTCTTCGCCGGCAGGGCACTGAGCCGTCGGGAGGGCGGAGGTCAATATCTCTTTGGAAAATTGAAGCAATTGATGTGTACATTCCTCCCCAACCCCCTCCTTTGACAAAGTAAAGGGTGTACCACACGGCGCACACCGAAGCAACAGCAGCAGCACGACCGAGGGACACGATTTATTTTCGCAGGAAATAAACGAAAAACAGTTTATAACTTTCGGCTTGCAACGATCACCTCGGCGGTTGCGAAGTCTTCGGGGTAGTCGATGTCGAGACCTTCGATGCGGTCTACAACCGACATAAAGGGATGATCTCCAATGCGTTGATGCTTCTCCTGCCACAGCGTGCGGGGGAAGATGAAGAACGCGGAGGTCTCGATGTAGACGGGATCGAGGGTTTGGGTTCGGGGGATGTTTTGCAGTTCGTAGTTGAGGGGTTTCCCGCGAAACCAAGTGTAGGTACGGATGCACTCGGCGCTGAATGAGGAGTCGTACTCGCCCGACTTCACGGCACGAATGGCAGCGGCGATGGTCTCCGCCTTGATGAACGGCGATGTGGCGTGAGCCAACACATAGAGATCGGCATCGACCTCGCGCACAAAGGCATCGTAGATCTCGGCACCGAGGGTTGTATTTTTGTCGAGTTCGGTGCTGCGCTTGAGGAACTTAACGCCCGCGGGCAGATACTCGCGCACGGCATCGGACGAGCAGTAGACATAGATCTCGTCGATCTCCTCGACAAGGGTTAAAGTGCGGAGGATATGACACATAAGCGGTTCACCCCCCAACAGCCGCAGATTCTTCCCCTCCACGCGCTGACTATTCAACCGAATCGGTACAAAGGCAACAGTTTTCATCTTCGTAAAGTTAATAATTTATACAGACATCGAAGCCGATCTTGAGGATACATCGCGCGGGATCGACCTCCACGCGGGGCAAAAATGCGCCATTGCGGAGGAGGAAATCAATATATCGCGCGCGATCAAAGGGGTTGTAACACGCGATACACCCGCCTTCGGCAGGAGCAACAAAAGCCACGATGCGCGATGCGCGCCCCTCCCAAACACGATCGACCGAAAGCCCCGAAGCGACCTCAAAGATGAATCGCGCGACCTTATAAGTGTAGAAATCGGGATCTTCGGTAAACCCGTCCCACGCCCGCAGACTCGCCATAAAAGATTTTCCGCCCCCGTAAATTGCCGAAAGAAGCATCTGAGAAAGAATCGGCAAAAGATCACGATCGACCATCCGCAGGTTGCCCTCAAAAACGGAAGACGCTACCCCGCGAAAATCAGCGCGAAGAAGTCCCGAAGCCATCAGGCGAGCCACCTCGCCAAGATCGGGATCGAGCGACAACGAAACGCCCTCAGCGAGTGAGAAATCATAGGTAAACGCCCCACTTTTCAACAAAGTCTTTGCCGATAGGGGTGCATTTTCGCCAACAATGAAAACAGTTGATTCACAGGATGTTTTACCCACTACCCCACGCTCGGAGACCTCGCTTACAAACTGCGTAAGCACCTCCGATGTCAGAATCTTATTTTGAGTGTTAATAACTTTCAACAACGGCTCGGCGACCTCCAAAAGTCGCTCCACCTCCACGCAGATCTCCGCCCGATAGCCGACCAATGCGGCGCACGCCGACCCGCCGGAATCCGCCCTTCGCAAGCCCATTGCCAAGGCACTCCAACTCTTACGATCAATCTTGTATTCCATGATTCTTAACGGTTAAATCGGCTGTAATGCACCTCCAAAAGTTCGCGCGAAGGCAGGAATCGTTTCGGGGCAATGATCTTGCGCCCGCAGAGCCCCATCAAATAACGGCGGAAGTCGTCCTCGGTCGCGCCATCAATGAGCCGTTCGGACACCACAATCTCATAGTCGGGCGTAACAGCCACGAGGTTTCGATCGTAACTTTTGTGGAATAACGGATTGAGGCACAGCCCGTTCATGGGGTTTGTACGGTTCTTGACATCGAGCGACCAATCGACAATGTGGCACGCCTCGACCAATTCGGGACAGCGGATGCCCGAGATGCAACAGGTAGCATCGTAAGCCTCGACCACCGCCGTGCGGAAGAAGGCTTGATTGACCCTTTGGCGCACCACCACCTCGCGCTCGCGCCCCTCGGGCAGGTTATCGTGCGGGATGGTTTCTTCGATCGGGCGATGGGCATAACGCGCCAAAAGCAGTTCGCTTTCGAAGGTGAATCGTTCGGGATCGGCATAAAACTCCGCCCATACCTCTTTCTCCAAGCGTGCGCCGTGGCTCAAACCCGTGATTCCTTGTTTTTTAAGTTCGGGATCAAGCCGCCCGATATTGCCGACCTTCATATTGACCGCATCGGGCGTACGACCGATGATCTCGGCATATTGGCGCACCAAAGGATGGCGTCCCGAACAATCCTTAAACGGAATTTTGCAGTAGAGATTAAAAGCGATGATGGTCTCCTCCTTTGTCCAATTCTGTCCCATAGGTCACATCGGATTTATTGCACCAACAAATTGCAGCCGCGGATGTCGCTGTGGGCGATGCGACCCTCGATTTCAAAGGAGCCGTCGGCATGGACCACGCCCGCATCCTCGGTTTGGATGAAGGCGCACGACCAGCGGTTCGCCAAGTCGATGATATTCAGTCCGCCACGCACTTCGGCGCGTTGCATCGCGAAGGGGTCGTTGATGTCGCGGGCAATGACCCGCATCCACCCGGGGCAGTAGAACCGATTCCCGCCGTGGGAATATGCCTGCGAGGTCAGCTCCGCCATGCCGTACTCCGAGTGGATCTCCCCCACCCCGAAACCGTCGCACAGGATCTTATGAAACGCCTCCTTCGAGATCTCCTCGCGGTAGCCCTTCATGCCGCCCGTTTCCATCACGATCGTATCGCCGAGACGGGGTGCAAACTGCTCCGCCAAGTCCCACAGCGCATAACTCACGCCGAGCAGGATCTTCGGCTTGGGATCTGCCTTCATATCGGCAATCAGTCCGCGGTAGTCATCGAGGTAGAACCCGCCCGATCCGCACGCCTTGATGAGCCGGTCCGCCATGTAGACAAGCGATGATCCCTTACGGCGCAAGTAGTTGGGAAGCAAGGCATAAAGACTCCACTTCTCGGGATCGCCATAGAATTGGCGAAAGCCCTCGGTGAACGCCTGCTCATACAACGCCAACGACTGCATGGGATGGCGCGAGGAGGTCATTCCCGTGGTGGCGGACGAGGTGAACACCACCTCGGGTTCCCGTTCGCCACAATAGATGGTGTGGGTTTTGAACAATCCGATCGGCAGGAACGGAATCTCCTCGACGGACTTCACGCCATCGGGATCAACCCCGATCTCCGCAATGTAGCGGGCATAGGGCGCGGTATGCACGGCTTGGTGGCGGAACAGCGCCAAAGCCTCGCTCACAAACTCCTCATCGGATTGAATCGAAAATATGTTTTCGGGTTTATTCATTACGGCAAAGATAGTGATTTTCCGGTGCATAGCCACTCCAAGCATCCAAAAAAAGAGCCGACACCCGCAAAGATGTCGGCTCTGAATTGTGCGCAATCGCAAAGAACCTACTCGCTGATGATCGTACACCAGCCGTAGCGATCCTCCGAGCGTCCGTATTGGATGTCCTGCAACGCCGTGTAAAGTTTCATGGAGTACTCCCCCACCTTGTCGCCGTAGTTGTAGGTCAAGCCCGTCTGCTGGTCGTGGATCATGGCGATGGGCGAAATGACCGCCGCCGTACCACACGCACCGCACTCCTCGAACGAGGGCAATTCCTCCACGGGGATGTGGCGTTCCTCGACCTCCAAACCCATGTCGCGTGCCAATTGGCGCAGCGATTTATTGGTGATCGAAGGCAAGACCGAAGGCGATTTGGGCGTGATGTACTTGCCGTCCTTGATGCCGAAGAAATTCGCAGCACCGCACTCCTCGATGTATTTATGCTCGGCAGCATCGAGGTACATGACATTCGAGTAACCATCCTTGTGGGCTTTCACACCCGACATGATGCTCGCGGCATAGTTACCGCCGACCTTCACATCGCCCGTACCACGCGGAGCGGCGCGGTCTTGGATGCGGTCGATAGCGACCTTGATGGGTTTGATGCCCTCCTTGAAGTAAGCACCCACGGGCGACGCATAAATAATGAGCAACGCCTCGTTCGATGGTTTGATGCCCAAGCCGACCTGTGTGCCGAACATTACCGGGCGCAGGTAGAGCGAAGCCCCCGATTCGTAGGGCGGAACATATTTGAGGTTGCGGCGCACCACCTCACAGCACGCCTTGACGACCATCTCGACGGTCGGCACCGGCAGGCAAAGGCGCTGAGCCGAGGTTTGCAGTCGCTCGGCATTCTGATCGACACGGAACAAACGAACCTTACCGTCTACTCCACGAAATGCCTTGAGTCCCTCGAACAATTCGATTCCATAGTGCAAACACGAGGACGACATGTGCATATTGATATACTCATCCTGCGTCAATTCCATCTCACTCCACGCACCATTCTTAAAAGAATAACGCGCATTCCAGTCGGTCTTGTGATAATCAAAACCGAGGGTGTTCCAATCCAAATTTTCCATTTTCATGAGGTTTTTAAGGTAAGTAGTTCATCACGGCGCGTGCCGCGGTGGGATTAACCCACCATAGCACCGCTATTGACTTTATCGTTGGGCTGCAAGAGGCGCAACTTACCCGAAGAGTCCTCTGCCATGAGGATCATACCCTTCGACTCGATGCCGCGCAACATACGGGGCTCCAAATTGACGAGTACAAGCACTTGCTTGCCGACCAATTCCTCGGGCGTGAAGTGCTCGGCGATACCCGACACGATCACACGCTTGTCGATACCCGTGTCGATCGTGAGCTTCAAGAGCTTCTTGGTCTTGGCTACCTTCTCGGCTGCAAGGATGGTCGATACGCGGATGTCCATCTTTTGGAAATCATCGAACGAAACACTCTCCTTCTGCGCCTCGATGTTCTGCGCCGCTTCGGCAGCCTGATTGGCAGCTTTGGTTGCAGCCAACTTATCGAGTTGCTTCTGGATGACATCATCCTCGATCTTCTCGAACAACAATTCGGGCTTTCCGATCTTATGACCTGCCTCGACCAAATCGGTAGCACCCATGCGCTCCCAGCCGAAGTTGTCCAACGCCAACATACGGAGGATCTTCTCTGCCGAGAACGGCATGAACGGCTCGATGGCGATGGCGGTGT
>SAMEA104404097__coassemble_1878_pt1 | contig 15880 bp, 8 predicted proteins | sample SAMEA104404097__metabat2_high_PE_016 | metagenome-assembled genome bin SAMEA104404097 (sample SAMEA104404097) | Balaenoptera acutorostrata | reverse complement strand
AGCCGCTGTCGGACATCAAATGCGTTAGTCCGAAAGCACGAACCCCAAACGGTTCTGTTGCCCTCTTCGCCGAGGGCAGCGGCACAATTTAAAAACTGAGAACATGATTAATAAATTTATCTTCGTAGTTGTTTGCGCGCTGACCGTGTTGGTCGGCTGCTCCGACAAGGAGGTGGGCACCGCGCTCCCCGCCGTGGGTGGTGTCGTGTTCTCGCGCCCCGTGGTCGAGCAACAGCAATCGCGTGCTGTGGGCGAGATCGCCACCTATCCCAAAAGCGAACGGTTCATCGTGTCGGCATTGGCGACCAAGGGCGACTATGCGGCTTGGAACGACTCCAACGCCATCCTTTACATGGACAATGTCGAGGTGATGTACGATACAGCCCTCAACGGCTGGGCTTCTGCCACTCCTTATTATTGGCTCTACGATTACAAACTTACCTTCTCGGCTTTTTCGCCTGCCCGCCTGCCCGATGCAAAATACACCGATGCCGTTGATTATGATCAACAAGGACTGAGGATCACCAACTTCAAAGTGCCCGAAAAAGGCTATCAACTATCGACTTCAGCCGACAAAACCGAAGATCAAGTAACCGATCCCGCGCTCAAGATGGACCACCAATTCGACCTGCTCTATTCGGAGCGCGCATACAACAAGGTGTCCGCCAACAGCACCACGGGACAAACCTCGCCCCAATACAACGGCGTGGACCTCAGGTTTCACCATGCACTCACCTCGGTGCGGTTCACCATCAAGGTCGAGGCTTCGGTGAGCGAGATCTACAAATTGGTCGATGTCCGCTTGAACAACATCGCCAATGTGGGCTCTTTTGCGGAGAACATCACCTCCGACAACCCCTATACGGCTGCGCCCGCGTGGACCTTGGCAGAGACAACAATCTCCGGCACTCTCATGACGACTTCGTTCGATGCGTTTGATCAGCCAAATAAGAATATCGGCACGGCAGATGCGCCCGTTTGGGAACCCGTCCCCTTGCAACTCGAGAAGGGCAAAGTCATCCCCCTGCCCCGATTGAAGGATGCCACTAAATCGGCTCCCGCATATCCCGATGAGGAGGTGTGGGGCAAGGGGCGCGACTTCATCATGCTCCCGCAGATTTTCATCAACGAAGCGCAGAACTTGGAGCTCACCTTCCTGATGTCTACTCCCGCCGACCGCACTCGGTTCATCACCCAAAAGCATCAGGTGAGCTTTATGGACATCACACCCGAGGCGACATGGAAGATGGGATACCGCTACACCTACAACATCGTGATCGATCCCCAAAAGATCTCGTTTACGACTACACTCGATAAGTGGGGTGCTGTGCCGGGTGGTGATATTTAACCGATTGTTAAACGATTCAGACTCGAAATGATTATGTGCAATGGTTTGAAATACAGCTTCTTGTTTCTCCTGCTCTGCGCTGTGTGCGCAACGGGTTGCTCGAAGGACGATGAAGGGATAGCTGCTCCGAAGCGCCGACCCACGATTACCTTTGCCGCGCCCATCGTTGCGAAGCCCGCGACCAAAGGTTACTCGGGACCCATGTTCTCGAATTATTCGATTCGGGAGACCTTCAAGTTTTGGGTGCAGTGGGACGAGGTGGAGTTTCACAAGTGGGACGGGGCGCAGGGCGTGGCTTTTCTTCGGGATATGACCGCCAAGTATAACCCCGACCTCAAGGGATGGTCGCCCCACGATGGCAAGAATTTCGTGGACTACGACTGGCCGATGGACGGCGTGCTTACCTTCGCGGCATTCTCGCCCGCCGATCTTCCCGAGCGATGCACGGGTTGCACCTATGCCTACGGAGCCCAGCAAGCTGATGATGGCGAGGCGTTTACGGGTCTTTCGATCGACAATTATGTGATCCCTGCCGACACCGCCGGGCAGATCGACATCATGTATGCCAAGCGCGCCTACAACAAGACGGCAGCCACGGCGCTGCCCCAAGCGGGAACGCAGTACAACGCCGTGGATTTGGTCTTTCAGCATGCGTTGTCGCTCGTGCGTGTCACGGTGCGTTTGGACCACGCCGATCCGGTCGATCACTTCTTGACTAAGATCGAGGTGACGAATCTTTGCTACAAGGGCAGTTTCAAGGAATATGTCTTGGAATCCTACCCGTGGAGCGACTATAAAACGAGTACCATGCACCGTAAGTGGGACTTGGGAACACCTCCCACGGGCGGAACGGCAACCGCGCCCGCCAAGAAGAACTTCGTGATCTTCGACGGCACGACACATCCCGTGAAGTTGGGCGAGGAATCCGCCGTACCGCGTTTCTTCCGCTACATGATCCTCATGCCGCAGCGATTTGCCAAGAGCCAAGGCCCGGGTGGAGGTTTGATCGACTCGCCCGATGCCAAGCTGGTGATTACCTACTCTAAGAACGGGGTGGAGCAGAAGGTCGAACGCGCCTTCGGGCAGATGATCCCCGCATGGTTGGGCGGCAAGGTTTATACCTATAATGTCTCGATCGGTTCTTCGGAGATCGGCTTCGACCCGAACATCTCGCAGGACTGGACGGACGACTTCAGCGGGGTGGTGATCAACCCTGCGCAATGCAAATAAAATGAAGACTACGATGCGTAATTTATTTCACACAACGGCTTGTGCCGCAAGGCTTTTTACCCGTGGGGCGATGCTCTGCACGGTGCTTTGTGTCGTCCTTACGGCGTGTAGCGATCGTGAGCCGGAGTTTGCACCCGACAGCGCGGGCGCGGAGATCGATTTGGGCGTGAGGTCGGTGGGCGACTTGCAGGATTCGCGCGCGCTCATCGAACCCGTTGATTCCGTAAATGCTACCGCTTTGGATCAAATGCGCAAGGCGTGTGAGGGGGTGTTTGCCAACAACCAACAGCAGTTGAGCCATCCCGATCAGCAATGTATCCGTCTGTGGGGATCGTATGTGACGACCGACCCCAACGCCCCTACGAATATCTTCATCAACGACCCGCTGATCTTCAATCGAGGCGGAGCGGGGCAGACCGACAACTTCTACAAAACGGGTTGGAACTATCCGCTCGATGCCGCAGGCAATCGCAAGACATGGCAGCCCGGTGCAACCTATGTCTTCCGCGCCCTCTTCCCCGGTAATATCAACGCCACGGAGGAGAAGTTGCCGATCGAGTGCCTGTCGGCGGCGACGATGAACATCAGGTATTCGACTGCGGTGTTGCAGGAGGATGTCTTGGTGGCGAGCGGTGAGAAGAAGAACCCCGTACCCCTTGATTTTCGGCATATCTTGGCGGCGGCGAAATTTCAGTTTCGCTATAAACACGAAGCCGAAAACGCCTTGGACGGACACCCCGACGGTTTGGGCGATGGTGCCGAGGATTATATCACCTCGTGTTGGTTGGAGAATACGGGTTCTGATTTGATGCTTTCGCAGAAGATCGGTTGCTTCGCTACGGTCGGTACGCTGACCTATGGTCAGGGTAAGGTCGGTGCCGATGAAGTCGATCGCAATCTGATGTTTTGGTTGTCAAACCTTTGCGAGCGCAAGATGTATCTGTGGAAATCCGCTTCGGGACTGAGATTTTGGAACGCAGACGGCAAGAGCCATGCCTGCATGGCGTATACCGAGGCATCAACCGAGGGACAGCTCTATACCCACAACGGCGGGTGGTTGCTTTTCATCCCGCAGTATGTCCACCGCAATGTGGTCGAGCTGTGTTTCACCACGAAGCTCAACGAGCAGCATGTCTATCGCGTGCCTCTCAACCGACTGATCCTCGCCGATTCTGCAGAACCCCTACCCGAACATCTGATTGAGTATAAGGGGCGTAGGTACGCTCCGCTCGAATATAAACACAGCAAACGATACACCTACACGATTATTTTCCGCAAGGCTGATATTGATGTGTCGGTGGACATCGCCCCGTGGAATAAGATCGATATTTCGGACGAAATTATATTTTAGACTTTAAGACCATGATACGCAGTATAAAATACAGTTTTTTGGCATCGGTTGTGTCCCTTGCGGGAGCGGTGTTGGTGCTTGTTTCGTCGTGCACCAAGGATTCTCAGGCGGAGGATGTGCCCGTGGCGGGCAATCGTCCCGCATCGATCGAGGTGGCTGTTGCACTTCCCGAACTCTATGTCGCGACCCGGAACGAGGAACTCAAACCCAAGACGGCTTGGGCGGCTTTGGTTGACGGGCAAGTGCTCTATCGTGTGTCGATATTCTTGATCCGCAAGGAGTTGGACGGCAAAAAGAAAATCATTTCCTGTCGCGATATTGACTTTACGAAGCCCAATCCTCCTTACTACGATGCAGCGAATGTCAAGGACGGCTTTGTGAGACCCGATGCCGACAAGGCAGTCTTCCCGTTTGGCTATCCGCAACAGGCTAAGTTTCATTTCGATAAGACAGACGGTGTGACGGAGGGTCTCTACGATCTGATCGTCATCGCCAACGGATCGGGAATCTCGGCTGATGGTAAGACTTATGGCGGAATTACCGCTTTGCAGACCCTTGTGGATAATTTGCTCTTGCGCGTGGGGAATAATAAGGAAAAGATCAGTATGACTGATCCCGATGTTGATAAGCTGATGAACAATGCGTTGCTCAACGCAGGTGTAGACGGAATCTGCCCCCAAACGCCTATGATGTTGAGCAGGATCGAGGGCAATAATGCCGTGATTCCGGGTCAGAATTCGTTTCAGACCTCGCTTATGCGTAGCAGGGCGCGTGTGCGGATCGAGGTCACGAACCTCAGCGAGAACCATTGGGTGAACATCGGCGGACTGTCGTTCGGCACGATCGCTCAGCGCGAGGCGGATGTTTTTGGGGCGAAAAAGTTCCCCGCCAAGCGCACGATGCCCAAAGTGGCAAGTGCCGATGCGCTGACCCCGTTCATGCATTCCTCCGAATCGAAAACGGCGCAGCACATCCCCGGCTTGAACCACATCACAGCCGACCAATCGAATACCCAAGTGGTTTTTGACGGTTATATCTTGGAGAGCGGACTGAGTGGTACGGAGCGAGCCGAAGACATTTATTCCTATCGTATAAAGCTGAACCATTCGGCAAATTCAAGTGGTGAGGGATCGGTGCCCAATGAGCAGGATGCGGATGTCGATGTTTATGTTTTTGACGAGGCTGTCCAGCCGATTAAAGATGCAGGTTTGCTTTATTCGAATACGCCCTATATTTTAAAAAATAAATTTAACGCCTTTTTCCTGACGGAAAAGAACGGGACTCCGGTTGGTCAGAATTTGAAAAACAAGCAGGTTGTTACCGATAATTACCTTTGGATTTTTGAGAAAGGAACGAATGATAAGATCCACATGAAGTCGGTTTCGCGTTCTAATTCGCCCGATCCGAACATCAGAGGAACGGCTTTCTTGGACGGTGATGATTTTCGGGCTTTTGGTACAGAGGGTAAATTCCTTACTCTTACCGGTAAGGACGGAATCGGTATTTCTTGGGTTGATCCGGGAGCCGGATCTTGGTGGCACGATGTGTATTATACTTTAAGAATCGATAACAATGGTGTCGTGGGTGCTAATAAGCATGAAACAGATCCCGATTACACCAATGCGGCATTTTTTTTCTACGAACCTGCTTCCGATGTGATTCGCGTTCCCGCCAAGGATGTGTACACCCGTCCGATGCGCTACATCAACAAGCACAACGAGAACAAAGTAGAGCAGGTCAGGCAGATCCATCGCAACGACTTTGTCCATATCCGCGTGAGTGTGCGTTATAACGATCAAACGGGGCTGTTGGAATTTACGACTACCGATTGGAACGACAAACAAGAAGACATCGAATTTGATTAAACGATAAGTGATTTCAGACCATGAAACGATTGATGCTATACGGCTCTATGCTGCTCCTCGCCTTGGCGGTTAGTTGTACCAAGGATGAGACCATCGACCCCCAAATATTCCTTCCCGATGAGGGCGAAACCATCGTACTGAATTTCAGCAACGAGAATTTCGACGACCTCGAAGTCAGAACCCGCGGTTTGGCGGAGGAGCAGACCGAGTGGCGTATCGAGAATATGTTCGTCTGCATCTACGAAACCGAGGGCAGTTTGAAGGGCAAGCGCGTCTATGCCCACACCTTCGATGCCAAAGAACTCAAATCTACAAAAGAAGATGTTACCATGCTCCCCAACGATGTGCACGAATGCTGGTGGGTTCACAACATGTCGAAGCAAGGCGAGGTGACCGAGGGCGTATTGAAGATCAAGATGCCATCGCTGTCGAAAGCCAATGTCTACATGGTGGCAAATGTCCACTTGTTGGACTTGAGCCCCGAATTGTTGGATGTCCACACAAGTACCGAGGAAAACTTTAAGGATTTGTTCATAACCACCTCGGCTACAACTCTTTTCCGTACAGGATTCGTCATGACGGGCAAGGTCGAAGCCGTCAAACGAGTGGCGACCGAGGGCGTGCAGGGCGAGATCCGGTATGCAGGAACCACTCCCGGAACACCCCGCATCGAGTTGCAGCGTATCGATGCCCGCGTGAAGGTCAATATGCGTATTCAGAGCCAAGCAGAGCGCGAGGCGTACGACATAGAACACCCCAATATCGCCGCCGAGAAGCGACCCTTCCTCAAGGCGTTCTATCCCGTGAAGTGGGAGGTGATCAACATGCCGCGCAATATGCGTTTGGTGGGCGACAATGTTGCCCAAAAGACCGATCCTACTGAGGCGCAGAAATACAAATACTTTAATGTACCCCCGACCAACTTCGAGACGGTGGAACCGACCGGGCATAAGAACTTATTCGGCGAAAACATTACTACTCAAGGTTTCGGTTTCTACCTTTTGGAGAATATCCAGCCCGATGCCACCGCCAACATCACCTCGTTCCACGAACGCGAACGCCGCAAGAAGACCGCCGACACGGGTGAATATGAGGGTTTCGAGGGACAAGGGCGCAACGATATTTGGGTCTATGCCCCTAAGGATGCTACCTACATGAAGATTTCGGGTCAGTTGGAGATGATCCAGCGACAAAACGAGGGCAAGGGTGCTTCGGCATCGCGCCAGCTGTTTGCCGATGTTACCTACTACATCCACTTGGGCAGCGGTGTGCCTTATCAGATGGTCGATGGAAAGTTGGAACCCGTGGGCGGCGATGCCGCGCGTTTGGCGAGCCTGAAAAATTTCTCGGTCGAGCGCAACACGAGCTATACCTATAATATAACGATCCTCGGCGTGAACAGTATCTTGGTTGAGGTACAAAGTTCGAAGAAGATCAGGGAGGATAAAAACCTCGAGCCGAGCGACTTGGAGGAGCGACAGCCTTCGACTACGGGCGACTCGTTCGAGGCGTTGGAGGCGTACCATAAATTCGACTCGCACTATGGACAGCGCGTGTTCCGTTTCCGCGTGGAGAACATGAAGCCCGATTCAGAAACGGGTTTGGTTAATCTGACATGGTATGTCGAAACACCGTTCTCGGAGGGCAGCCCCCACTTGGTGGGCAGCAGCGCGGGTTCGTTGGACTATAAGTGGGTACACTTCTTGCGCAACAACATGAAGGGAGATCCGCTCGATGAGGATGCGCAATTCTACTCGCAGCGCAACCGCTACTATCCGGGCGATGACTATGCCCTGCGCACCGACATCCCGCTGAAGGATCGTATGATGGATGTCAATGTCTTCACGGAGTATCTGATCCGACAAGCGCAGATTTATTGGAACAACATCAAGTACCCCGATGGTCAGCAGATCGAGACCGACTTCCGCCGTGAGCGCGACAAGGACGGGAATTTTGTTCTTAATCCCGACAAGAACGCTACCGGAGAGAACAAGTATTACCATGTGATTTACTTCACGGCATTTATCGATGAATATTACTACGACAAGCACCCGATTTCGGGCGCACCCGTCTCGTGGCGTGAGTTTGTCAATGGTCGTGACCGCATAATGCACCTGCTCTGCGACCGTAATATGAGTTTGGATGAGGCGAGTTCCGTGACGCAGAGTGTTTCGACCATCCGTCAAAGCCCGATTCAGACGGTGTATAACACCGAACGCTCGGGAATGCTTAACGGATGGGGTGTCGAGATGGTCGATGAACCCGTGATCACGCGTCCGTGGAGTCAATCCACTACACTACCCAATGGCGAGAGGCTTACTGTGCCGGGTGTGGATTATTATCCTGCGACCTTCTTTACGGAGGATGACTTCGGAACATCTTGGGCGAATCAGTCGGTTCAGACTAACGAATATGACGGACGGGAGAATACTTGGAAGATCTTGAATTATTCTACAGAGAAGAAATGGACTGATCTCTTGCATATTTTCAATGCCGATACGGGAAGGGATGACAACATCGGCTCAGATCGGCTCAAATGGGAGTTGCCTCAGAATGACTCTTGTTTTTTGAAAAATGGCAAGCGATCGTTGCTTAATGGAGTATTGTTGCGTAATCGCGATTTTAATGGCGATGGACTGATTCAAAAAAGCGAAATCAAGTGGTACATTGCATCCGATGCTCAGTTGGCGGTGTTCTACATGGGTGATACGGGTGTTGCGGGAGATGCAAAGTTCTATCCTGCGACCAAGGTCAATGAGGTTTCGCAACCTGCTTGGCAGGCGGCAAATAAGTTGGCATGGACTCAAGTCGGTACTCAGTCGTTTGTGAATACCTGCAAATGGCGCTCACATATCATTTCGAGTTCGATCACTTCTGCAACCAATGGACCTGAGGTGTTTTGGGCTGAGGAGGGTTTGTCGCTTTCGCGATATAATGTTTACGATTGGAGTAATGGTGGAAACAATTATGATGCTCCGGAGCGTGGTGCTTACTCGATTCGTTGTTTGAGAAATCTCAAGGAGGATCCTGCATCACCTCTTACCAAAATCGTAGTGGTGAATACCGAAGGCGGAGGTGCCGTTTATAAATTCGATTTGCGCAATTTGAACAAGGAGTCGTTGCGTCACCGCGGTGAGATGGTCGATCCCAATTTGGCAATTCTGCCTCCGAGTGATGAACATGCCGAGAGTTCGTTCTTGCCGTTGGGCTTGGAGACGGGCGAGTATGTGCCGATTTCTAAAATATGTGAGATATATGATGCAACCAAGGATCTTCCGTCGAATGATAATTTGCCGATTCCTTCCGGAGAACAAGGTATGCGTGATTTCTACCGTATAATTAAGCGTATGTTGGAACGCGGTATCAAGATTTGTCCCGAGGGTTATCGAGTGCCGAACCTTCGTGAGGCGGGTCTGATGTGTTTTTATGGAAGCGATGCGTGGTGGAATAAGGGTAATTATACTTTTGTAAGTACCTATTGGTCCATGGAAAATCTTGTGCCACTCACGGGAGATGCGGGGACAAAACCTTCGTGGTGTGTCGGACATAATGGTTCGAATAAATTCTTTACGCAGTCGATGCAATCTTGTCAAGGCATCCGTTGCGTGCGCGACTGGGATCCGAGATAAACTTCGGATTTTGGGGAATGAAAACAGCCGATATTCGCAAGAATATCGGCTGTTCTTTTATTGGGTGTAAATTGTTCGCTACGAACGATTTACCATGTTCTGGCGTTACTTGATCTGATGGCGGTACTCCGAGGGCGATTGTCCCGTGTGCTTCTTGAAGTAACGGCCCAAATAGGACTGATCGGGGAAGTGCAACTTGAAGGCGATCTCTTGAACCGAAAGATCGGTCGATTGCAGCAGGATCTTGATCTCGGCGATCACCGCGCGGTCGATGTATTCCTTCGCCGAGTTGTGGATCACATTGCGCACGATGGTCGAGAGGTAGCGCGTAGAGATGCACAGCTGGTCGGCATAGAACGACACCTCGCGCTCGCGGAAGCAGTGCTTATGCACCAAGTCCATGAAGCGGTTGAAGAACTCGACCTTGCGGGTCGATGCGGGCGGGATCTTGTCCTTGTCCACACCGAAGCGTTGCAACTTGTCGTAGATCTCGAGCAGGATGTTGTGGATGCGGTTCTTGATGATGATGTTGCGGAACGCATTGCGCCGGTCGCGGTAGGTGAACTCCACGACTTGGAACCAAATCTCAGCCCCTTTGATGACCCTCAGCGGGGGATAGAAGATCGGTTGGATGTTCAAAGTACGAAAAAACGCGGGATCCATGCGCCGAGAAGCCTCAGCCAGCAGATCGCGCGAAAATGCAAAGTAGGAGAGTCTGAAATTCTTCGACCGATTGGTCAGCATAAAGATCGAACCGGGCAGAATCAGCACCAGCGTATTGCGGACAATAGGCTGTTGGCACTGATTTACAGTTGCCATTGCTTCACCATCTCGACAAAAAAGAATAACTCCACTCTCACACCGTGTAGCTGTGTTGTCGAAATAGGCAAAATCCGACTCGCTCACAACGAATTGTTCGTCGGGCGAGGTGAAAATTGGATTAACTACACTCATATCATTTCCGTTTATTGAACAAATATAGTACCCTATTTTATAATGTCAAGAGGGTTGTTCTGAATATGAACAATATTATTCGTAATATAATGGGAAAAACCCGCTGCGAAGCGGTAATTTTGTGGCAAGCAAAAAAATATGATTAAAAATCCGGCATATTATGAGACAAGTATTTGTAAAATCAACACTTTTGGCTTGTTGCCTTGCTGCATTTGCGTGCGGTAAAACCGAGCAGGCGAAAGCACCTGCGGCGTATGAGGTTCTCTCGATCGCAACGACCGATCGTGTAGTTCCCATGAACTATTCGGCATCGATCCGCGGTCGTCAGGACATCGAAATCCTGCCCCAAGTTTCGGGTACTATTTCGCGTTTGTGTGTCGAAGAGGGTCAGCAGGTGAAAAAAGGTCAGGCGTTGTTCATTATCGACCAAGTGCCTTTCAAGGCTGCGCTGCAAACGGCTCAAGCCAATGTCGAAGCCGCCGAGGCAGGTGTGGCTACGGCTCAGTTGGTCTACGACAGCAAACGGGAATTGTTCAAAGAGCAGGTGATTTCCGAATTTGAACTTTTGACCGCCAAGAATCAGCTCCTCACCGCCAAGGCGCAACTTTCGCAGGCTGAGGCACAGAAAGTCAATGCACAGAACAATCTCTCCTATACCGAGGTGAAAGCCCCTGCCGACGGCGTGGTCGGTACGCTGCCTTACCGCGTGGGTGCGTTGGTCGGTCCGACCTTGCGCCTGCCGCTGACTACGGTTTCCGACAATTCGGAGATGTATGTTTACTTCTCGCTCAACGAGCGCCGTCTGTTGCAGCTCACGCGCAACTACGGCTCGATCGTCAACGCGCTGGCGGAACTTCCCGATGTGGAACTCTTGCTCAATGACGGTTCGCTGTACTCTTCGAAGGGGCGCATCGAAACCATCAGCGGTGTGATCGATCCCCAGACGGGTAGTGTGTCGCTTCGTGCCACATTCCCCAACGAGGGCGGTTTGCTCCACAGCGGTGGTGCGGGTAATATCGTTTTGACCAATACTTACGATGATTGCATCGTAGTCCCGCAGACGGCTACCTTCGAGATCCAAGACAAGCGTTTCGTCTACCGCCTCGTCGATGGCAAGGCTTCGGCAAAGGAGATCGAGGTCGAACCGATTTCCAACGGACGCGAATTTATCGTGAAGAACGGCTTGGCTGTGGGCGATGTGATCGTAGCCGAGGGCGTAGGTCTTCTGCGCGAGGGTACGCCCATCGTAGCCAAGCAGGCACAAGAGGCGCAACCCGCTGTAACTGAAACCGAAAAGGAGGAGTAGCCCTATGACACTGAGACATTTTATTGAGCGACCCGTCTTGGCATCGGTAATCTCGATCTTGATCGTGATTGCCGGTTTGGTCGGACTGAGTCTGTTGCCCGTGGAGCAGTATCCCGATATTGCTCCTGCATCGGTTTATGTATCGGCATCGTATCCGGGCGCGAGTGCCGAGACCCTTCAAAAGTCGGTCGTCATTCCGTTGGAGGAGGCGATCAACGGCGTGGAGGACATGATGTACATCAAGTCGAGCGCATCGAATGCGGGTGCGGCGACCATCACCGTCTACTTCCGTCAAGGCACGAACCCCGATATGGCGGCGATCAATGTGCAGAACCGTGTGGCTACGGTCACGGGTCAGCTGCCCGCCGAGGTAACGCGTATCGGTGTCACGACCCAAAAGCGACAGTCTTCGATGCTGAAGATCTTCTCGCTGTACAGCCCCGATGATTCTTACGATGATTCGTTCTTGGCGAACTACATGCGTATCAACATCCAGCCGCGCATCCTGCGTACGCAGGGAGTGGGTGAGTTCATGGTGTTGGGTTCGGAGTATTCGATCCGTATTTGGTTGAAGCCCGACCTCATGGTGCAGTATAACTTGATCCCTTCGGATGTTACGGCGGTGCTCTCGGAACAGAACATCGAGGCTGCGGTGGGTATCTTGGGCGAAAATTCCGAGAACTCGTTCCAGTACACGATGAAATACCGCGGTCGATTGTCTACACCCGAGGAGTTCGAGCAGATTGTCATCAAGTCGCTTCCCAACGGCGAAATGCTCCATCTGAAAGATGTGGCAGAGATCGAATTGGGTAAGAACTCTTATGCTTATAAAGGCTTCACTAATGGGCATCAAGGCGTGATGGCAATGGTGTTCCAAACGGCAGGATCAAACGCAACGCAGGTCATTAACGACATCGATGCGTTGTTGGATGAGATCGAAAAGGATATGCCGCGCGGTATGAAGATCGCGCACTTGCAGAGTGTCAATGACTTCCTCTATGCTTCGATCAACGAGGTTTTGAAGACCCTGATCGAGGCGATCATCTTGGTTGTCCTCATTGTTTATATCTTCTTGCAGGATATTCGCTCCACGCTGATCCCCACGGTGGCGATCTTGGTGGCGTTGATCGGTACATTCGGCTTCCTTTCGTTGGCGGGTTTCTCGATCAACCTCTTGACCTTGTTTGCATTGGTGTTGGCGATCGGTACGGTGGTCGATGATGCAATTATTGTGGTCGAAGCCGTGCAGGCGCGCTTCGATGTAGGCTATAAGTCCTCTTATATGGCAACGATCGATGCGATGTCGGGTATCACCTCGGCGATCGTGACTTCGACCTTGGTCTTCATGGCGGTGTTTATCCCCGTGGCGATGATGGGCGGTACTTCGGGTACTTTCTACACCCAGTTCGGTGTCACGATGGCGGTGGCTGTGGGTCTTTCGGCTGTGAACGCATTGACCTTGTCTCCTGCGCTGTGTGCCTTGATTTTGAAACCTTACCTCGATGAGAACGGCGAGATGCGCGACAACTTCGCGGCTCGATTCCGCAAGGCGTTCAACACGGCTTTCTCGGCGATGGTTAATAAATATAAGTATGGCGTTCTGCTGTTCATCCGCCACCGTTGGCTCATGTGGTCTACTTTGGGTGTGGCGTTTGTCGGCTTGTACTTCCTGATGAACAACACCAAAACGGGTTTGGTGCCCGATGAGGATTTGGGTTCGATTATGGTCAATGTTACCACCGCTCCGGGTACTTCTTTGAAGGAAACGAGCGATGTGTTGGATCAGGTCGCCAACCGCATCAAGGACATTCCGCAGGTGAAGGACTACAACCAAGTTGCGGGTTATGGTATGATGGCAGGTCAGGGTTCGTCGTACGGTACTTGCATCGTGAAGCTGAAGGATTGGGCAGACCGCCCCGAGGCGCAGGATGAGGTGAAGGCGGTGATCGGTCAGATCTATGCCCGCACGAGCGATGTGAAGAACGCGCAGATCTTTGCCGTTGCACCTCCTATGATTTCGGGTTACGGATCTTCGGCGGGTTTTGAGATGTACTTGCAGGATCGCGCAGGTGGCGATATGAACGACTTCTATAACATCTACCTCAAGTTTATCGCTGCTTTGAATCAGCGCCCCGAGATCGGTCGTGCTTATTCGACCTTTAACATCAACTTCCCGCAGTATGTCGTTGATTTGGATGCGGCGCAGGCGAAGCGCGTGGGAGTGTCGCCCACGGTGATCCTTTCCACCTTGTCGGGCTACTACGGCGGTCAGTATGTGTCGAACATCAACCGCTTCTCGAAGGTCTACCGCGTGATGTTGCAGGCCGATCCCGACCATCGTTTGGACACCGAGTCTTTGAACAACATCTTCGTGCGCACGCAGGGCGGCGAGATGGCACCCATCAGCCAGTTCATCACGCTTCACAAAGCGTATGGTCCGGAGGTCATCAACCGATTCAATATGTATAACTCAATCGGTGTCAATGGTATGGCTGCCGAGGGTTATTCTTCGGGTGATGCCATCAAGGCGATCGAGGAGGTTGCCGAGGAGATGTTGCCGAAGGGTTATGGCTACGAATTTGGCGGTCTTACGCGCGAGGAGAGCCAGACGACCTCTAACACGGCGATCATCTTCGGTATCTGTATCTTGCTGATCTATTTGATCCTGAGTGCTTTGTACGAGAGCTTTATCGTTCCGTTCGCCGTCATTCTTTCGGTGCCGTGCGGTCTGATGGGTAGTTTCTTGTTCGCAAAGTTCATGGGCTTGGAGAATAATATCTACCTGCAAACGGGTCTGATTATGTTGATCGGTCTGTTGGCAAAGACCGCCATCCTTTTGACGGAGTACGCCACCGATCGCCGCAAGGCGGGTATGTCGCTCACGCAGGCTGCCATCTCGGCGGCTAAGGTGCGTCTGCGCCCGATCCTGATGACCGTCCTCACGATGGTGTTCGGTATGATCCCGTTGGTGTTGTCGCATGGTGCGGGAGCCAATGGTAACTCGACCTTGGGTACGGGTGTCGTTGGCGGTATGATCATCGGTACTTTAGCGCTGTTGTTCTTAGTGCCTACTTTGTTTATCGTCTTCCAGACCTTGCAGGAGAAGATCTCGCCCATTGAGTTGGATCCCGATCCGCAGTGGTCGGTGCGTGCCGAGTTGGAGGATTCTAAAGATATGAAGGAGAATTAATCAGATGAAAAAAATAGCAATCATAATGGCTGCAGCTCTCATGTCGGGTTGCGGTGTCTACAAATCGTATCAGCGCCCCGAAATCAACACCGATAAACTCTACGGTGAGGAGTTCGAGACCACGGATACGACCTCGATGGGCAACATCGCGTGGACGGAGTTCTTCCGCGATCAACAGCTCCAAGAGCTGATCCGCGAGGGCTTGGAACACAATACGGATCTGAAGAAAGCACACCTTCGTGTCGAGGAGGCGGAGGCTGCGCTCATGTCGGCACGACTGAGCTACCTGCCCTCGTTCAACATCGCGCCCCAAGGCTCGGTGTCGAGTTTCGACAATGCGGCTGCCACCAAGATCTACAACATTCCGCTCACGGCGAGCTGGGAGATCGACATCTTCAACGGCATCACCAACGCCAAGCGCAAGGCGAAGGCGATCTACACCACGAGCTTGGAGTATGAACAGGCGGTGCGCACACAACTCGTTGCGGGCATTGCCAACCTCTACTACACGCTCTTGATGTTGGATGCGCAGTACGAAATTTCGGCTGAGACGGTCGAAAAGTGGAGCGAAGGCGTGCGCACGATGAAGGCGTTGATGCGTGCCGGAAAGTCCAATGCTGCCGCTGTGGCGCAGTATGAGGGCAATAAACTCTCGGTCGAGGCATCGCTTCATACGCTCAAGGATCAGATCAACAGCGTTGAAAATTCTTTGGCAACTTTGTTGGGCCGCCCCGTGCAATCGATCGCAAGGGGTCGTTTGGAGGGTGTGGAACTCCCCGAGGAACTGACGATCGGCGTTCCCGTGCAGCTGCTCTCCAACCGTCCCGATGTGCGTATGGCGGAGCAGTCGCTCATGCAGTCGTACTACGCAACGGCTGAGGCGCGTTCGGCACTCTATCCCCACTTGACACTCAACGGCACGATCGGTTGGACGAATAATTCGGGTCGCGGGGTAGTCAATCCCGGCAAGATGCTCTTGCAGGCTGCCGCTTCGATGTTGCAACCGA
>SAMEA104404097__coassemble_1811_pt1 | contig 16398 bp, 11 predicted proteins | sample SAMEA104404097__metabat2_high_PE_016 | metagenome-assembled genome bin SAMEA104404097 (sample SAMEA104404097) | Balaenoptera acutorostrata | reverse complement strand
CCCTCAATATCTTCGAGTTCCGAGTGGATGAAGTTGCGGCTGCGCTTCGATCGGTGGAAGGTGATGCCGAAGCGGTGCGCCTCATCGCGGATGTGGCACACGATCTTGAGCGGTTCGCCCGTGCGGTTGAGGTAGTAGGGTTCGGGGTCGTAGGGAAAATAAATCTCCTCGAGGCGTTCGGCAAGTCCGACTAATGGCACGCGGTCGAAGATGCGCAGTTCCTTGAACACCGAAATCGCGCTCGAAAGTTGTCCCTTGCCACCATCGACAATCACCAGATCGGGCAGTTGCGCGCCCTCGTCCAAAAGTCGCGTGTAGCGGCGCGATACGATCTCGCGCATCGAGGCATAGTCGTTGGCACCGACCACGGTCTTGATGTTGAAATGGCGGTATTCCTTGCGCGAGGGCTTGCCGTCACGGAATACTACGCACGCCGCTACGGGGTTGGTGCCCTGAAGGTTAGAGTTGTCGAAGCACTCTATGTAGCGGGGCTCGTGTTTGAGATGAAGCTCCTTTTGCATCGCCGCCATCAAGCGGTCGGTATGGCGTTCGGGATTCTTGATTTCGAGGTTTTTAAGCTGTTCGGCGCGGTAAATTCGGGCGTTGCGCTCCGAAAATTGCAGCAGGTCGAGCTTCTCCCCGCGCTTGGGGATGGTGAATGTGACTCCGTCAAACAGCATCGTGGCGGACGGCAGGAGGGGCACAACGACCTCGCGGGCAAGTTCTCCGCCGCCGACTTTTTCGACAATGTGCTGCATCGCCTGCGTGAGGATGTCGGCATCGGTCGAATCGATACCGCGCGTGAGGCGGATGGTCGTGACACCCACGATCGAGCCGTGGCGGATGCGCACGAAGTTGCACCAAACGACCTCGTCGGCATCGTCATGCAGGAGCGAAAATACATCGGTATCCACAATCTTTGCGCTGACAATCACCGACTTACCCGCGTAATTGTCCAGAGCATCAATGCGCTGCTTGTAGCGCTGCGCGACCTCAAATTTAAGATCCGCCGCAGCCGCCGACATCTCGCGTTGGAGGTAATTGCGCACGGGGCTCAAGTCGCCTTTGAGGATGGCTACCACCATGTCTACCAACGAGTTGTACTCCTCTTCGGTCTGCGCTCCCACGCACGGACCTTTGCAATTGCCCAAGTGGTACTGAAGGCACACGCCATAGCGACCTCGGGCGATGGCGGCGGGTGAGAGGTTGAGTTTGCAGGTGCGTAGGGGCACGACTTCGCGGATAAATTCGAGGATGCTCCGCTGCATCATAATCGAGGAATAGGGCCCGAAATAGCGCGATCCGTCGCGAAGGAGGATGCGGGTGGATTGCACGCGCGGAAAGTTCTCGCGCCGCACCACGATCCACGGATAAGTTTTGTCGTCCTTCAAAAGGATGTTGTAGCGCGGTTGGAGTGTTTTGATCAGCGAGTTTTCCAACAGCAGGGCATCGGTCTCGCTGTCGACCACGATGTGGCGGATCTCCACGATCTGTTTGACCAGTACGCGCACCTTGGCGGTGTGTTCGCGGCTGTTCACAAAGTAGGAGGAAACCCGCTTTCTGAGGCTTTTTGCCTTGCCCACATAGATGATCGTGCCCGTTTTATCGACAAACTGATAGACACCCGGCAGCAAAGGCAGCAGGGCGACCTGTTCTTTGAGGTCTGTTTGTGGGGCTGTTTGTTGGTCTCGGCTCATCGTAGGGCAAAGATACTCATTTTTTTGATGTTTTTATTCCGCCTACCTAATTTCAATGTTGCAAAAAAATGAAATTATAAATATAGTTTTTTGGGAAATAATTGTTATATTTGTCTGAATTTAAACCCTTAAACCTAAAAATCTATGAAGAAACTTTTACTTCTGCTTGCAGGATTTGCTCTTTTGAGTACCTCCTGCATCGACGACGACTACGATCTGTCGGATGTTTCGACCGACAATGTCACTCTCGGCGAGAAGGAACTGCGTTTCCCGCTGGTGAAGATCAAAGTCTCGACCCGCGATTTGCAACGCAACGGCGTTGATGTCGAGGAAATTTTCGAGGAGGCCAACGACTGGCTGCCCTCTCAGTTGCCTGCCGAATATGTCGATCTTGAGCGTCTTGTGGGCGATGAAGCGTATCTGGACGACCTCTTGGGGCGTTTGATGGATCAGATGCTGGTCGATCAAGAAAAGTTGGATGTGGTTTCGCACCGTATCTGTGCCGGCTATAAGGCGGAATTTTTGGAGTCTGTGGGACTGCCTTCGATGCCCGATGACCAGTTCCTCGATATGTTCCGCAAGGAATTTGCCGGCAATCACCTGATCCAAGACCAAACGCGCAAATTGGCGCAGGACTATTTGTTTGATCTTTCGATCGATCCGATGTCGTTCCGCATCGACCGCATCGAGTTGAGCAACGACATGGTGAAGATGCTTTCGGACAACCTCGATCCCGAGGGTACGCCCAACCCCAAATCCACGCTGAACCTTTATGGCGATCTGCTTAGTGTGCTTCCGCTGTCGGTTGTCATGCACCCCTCGTTCGTGTCTACGGGCGTTGATTTCGACATCAAGGTCGATGCTACTGCCGATGTGAACCCCATCGAAGAGTCGGAGGCAACGCGCATTTACAGCAATGATTTGCGCCGTATTGTCGATGGTGTTGAAATCTCGATCCCCATCCGCTTGGAGCGTTATTATCCGCAGCATGGTTTTCAATCTGTTGATGAACAAGTCGTCATCGATCTCAAGTTGATCAAACGCGGCGGTTTACATCTTGACCTTTAAAAATGAGCAATGCTATGAAAAAACTTAGAATACTCTCTATTGTGGCAGCGTTGCTTTGCGCAACGAGTGTATTTGCCCAGCAGAATTTCACTTCGTATTTTATGGAGGGATCGACCTTCCGCTCGCAACTCAACCCCGCTTTAGCCCCCAACCGAGGCTATATCAATATCCCCGCACTGGGCGGTATCCAACTCGGTTTGACGGGCAATGTAACCCTCGATAAATTCTTGTTCCCCAGAGACGGAAAACTCGTTACGATCTTCGATAATTCGGTGACGGCTGATGAGGCTCTTTCGGGCTTGAAATCGATTAACTCGCTGTCGGTCAACAGCCGAATCAATGTGTTGGGCTTTGGTGCTTACACCTCCAACGGGCGCAACTTCTGGTCGTTCGACCTCAATGCGCGCATGAATGTCGATACTTCGCTTCCGTACTCGTTGTTCGAGTTCCTGAAGTTGGGTAACGATGCCCAGATCGGCGGAATCGCCATGCAGGCGGATGCCTATGTGGAGGCTGCGTTCAGCTATTCGTTTGCGGTGGATCGTGCCAAGAGATTGTACATCGGCGTACGCCCCAAGGTGCTGATGGGTATCGCGCGCGCACGCTTGGCGTACGACAAGTTCGATGTTACGCTCGATGAGGATCGTTGGACGGTCGATGCGGGCGGTGTGCTCGACATCACGGCTGCCGACATCGAGGTTACGAATACCGACCGCTATTTCCGTCCGGGCGACCTCGACATGAAGCCCACGAAGCCCGTCGGATGGGGTTTTGCCATCGACTTGGGTGCGACCTATCAGATCTTGCCCAACTTGCAGGCATCGTTTGCGGTGAATGACTTGGGTTTCATCAAGTGGAAGAAGAAGGACAACCTCACGGCAATGTCGAACAAGACGCTGAACTTCGAGGGAATCGAGATCGATGGCATGGGACAGCAGGGCGAACAGCCCGACTTCGACCTCAATGTGTTTGAGTTTGAACGCGCTGAAAGTGTGGATAATACGGTGGCTTTGAATGCTTCGATCGTGGCAGGTTTGGACTACGAGATCTTGAACCACAAGTTGAGCTTCGGTATGCTCTACACCGCCAACATCCGCGAATATGAGACCCTGCACAACCTCACGGCATCGGTCAATTTCCAGCCCAAGCGTTGGGTGACTTTGTCGGGCAGTTACTCGTTCCTCGACAACCGCGGCAATGCCTTTGGTTTGGGTGTGAACTTCAATCCGGGTGCCATCAACTTCTATTTGGCAACCGATATGTTGCTCGCCAAGAAGACCAAGCAATGGGTTCCGATCAAGCAGAGCTACATGAACTTCACCTTCGGTGTGGGCGTACCCATCGGCAAGTGGGGCAAGCGCGTGAAGGACTTCATGTCGTCTGAAGAACTGAGCAAGACCTGCGAGGATGCGCGCCGCAACCGCCTGACGGACGAGGAGCGCGAGCGCATAGAGGAGCATAGGGAACGCATGGAGGAGAAGTTGGATGCTTAATCCTTTATAACTTTGAGATTTAGGCGGTTAAACGCCTTGCGACAGCTTGAAATCCCTCCTGCCTCGATTGGGGCGGGAGGAATTTTTTTTGCCCTTATTTTGAGCGTTTGCGGGTCGGGCGGATGCCTTGCTTGAGGCGCCTGCAAAAAATAGGAGAGAACCTCTTTTACGAAAGGTTCTCTCCTATTATATATAGGTGTGGCGCGCCCGCCTTAGAACTTCGGTTTTTCCTTGCGGGGCTGACCAACCTCGAAGCCCAATTCGTGCATCCATTCGGTGGTGATGGGATCGACATGGTCGTTGCGGTCGATCCATCCGCGCTCCTCGTTGTAGCGGATCTTGTCTTTCTCCACGCGATCGAGGATCGGGAAGGAGGGGCGCTGCTGATGGCTGTGGAAACGGCGCATCGAGGGACGGATCGGGCGCGTTTGGATCGAGTCGCGCGTGGGGCGGCGGTTGCTCTCCCACTTAAATCCGTCGAGGTAGAGCTTCTGCGTTTCGGGAATCTGATCGATGGGGTAGATCGGGAACACGGGGTTGGTGCGGTAAACGATGCGCACAACCTGCTTTTGTTCGATGAAGAACGAAGCATCGCCGCTCTCGATCGCCGCCATAGCCGTCACCACGGGCGGCTCGCCATCCTGCATATAGTAGATGGTCTGCACATTGCCGTTGAAGTCGTTGCGGTAGATCTCGTTGTTGCGGAAGAACGAGGTCATGGTCTTGCCCTTGATCTGATTGTAGTGGACGGTGTCCAACTCCGAAGCCGAGAGCGGGTCGCCCGTGAACTCGGCGCGCACCAACTGCTGACGCTCGGTGTGGATGTCCATCTGCTGCGAGGTGATCTGATTCTGTCCGTTCCACAGCACGGGGCTGATAAACAGGCGGATGATCGAGTCGGTGCTCGATGTTACCGTGGAGTCGCACACGGCTTGGAAGTCGCTGCGGAAAATCTTCACATTGCGGTAGCCCTTGATCAGGCGATAAAGGCTGTCCTTCGCTAAAGTGTCGCTCGCCAACGAATCGGTTGTGTCGCGGGCAAAGGCGCCTTCGTGGAGCAAGGAGTCGAACATACGCATCACCATCGAATCGGTGTATTCCCGCTCGTAAATGGCTCTCAATGAATCGCATAAGCGCAGTTGCTCGGGATCGACCAACTGGAATAACCTGCCCTTGCGGAGTGCCTTTTCGCGCTTCTTGCGCAATTTCTCTGCCACGCGCTTGCGGCGTTTGGCGATGATGCGCTCCTCGCGTGCCTTCTCCTTATCGAGCAAAATCTTGTTCTTCGCCTTGCGCTGTGCCATGATCGTGTCGAGGCGTTGGCGGCGCAGCGAATCCTTCAACTTTCGGCGTTCTGCACGCTCCTTGGCGAGTTTCTCTTTCAGCTCCGCCTTCAATCGTGCCTTCTTTTGCTTGGCGGTCAGGGTGTCGGCTGCAAGAGAGTCGGCACGCAGCGAATCGGGTGCCGGAGAATCGGTGCGCAAGGAATCGGTCGGCAACGAATCTGCCTGCAACGAATCGGGAAGTTCGCTTCCGAGCGAATCATTTTTCGGCATTTGTTGCGTTGTGTCTGCCGCTTTTTGTTCGGGCATCTCGACGCTTCCATCGGTATTCATGGCGGGCATATCGATCGATTCCGATTTCCTGTCTTTTTGACGATCAGTGTCTTTATTGTCGATCTTCGTTTTTGCGGCGGCAGCCACCGAATCGGCTCTGCGTTTCTGCTCGGCGGCAGCGGCTTCTGCCTTGGCTGTGGAATCCGCCACGGCGGCAGCCTCCTCTTCGGCATAGTAGATGGTCTGCAAGAAAATCGTGTCGGACGACATGAACACCGTGTCCGAAGACTGTTTGAGGTCGTAGCTGATGGTCGAGGGATTGCGCGTCAAAAGAATATTGCCCGGATGCTTCCAATATTCGCCGTAATCGCCGAATGCCAATGCCTTGCGCTCCGTGTCGTCAATTTGGATGTTGTGGCGCAGGATGGCGTGTTCCTTTTGGCTGTAATAGTTGATCGAATCGCTCCACATTTCCTGCTTTTCGGTCATCAAGAATCCGTTGCGGGTGATGATGTAGACCGAATCAACTTGCTGATACTCCCCCTCATCGGCATAAAGGTAGTCTCCCTTGTCGCTCCAAATGCGGGTGTTGCGGAAGAAGTAGGCGTTGTCGGTCTCCATATTGTAAACGACCGAGTCGCCCGTGAGGTCGTAGTCGGCATTGCGCATCTCGACATTCTTCACGGCTATGAGTTCCTTGGTGTCGCCCATGTAGTAACCCCTTTGCGACTCAAGGCGGTTGTCGCGGTTGATCATCACACCCCCGTAGTCGTATTCGCCGATGTTGTCGAGGGTGTTGTAGACAAATTTATAGGTATAAAGCGTGGCATCGCCATCGACGACCTTCACCAAGTCGGAGTAGATCCTTGCCTCGTTTTTGTCGCCATCATATTCGGCGCGATCACCATAGATATAGGTCGTGTTCTGATTGATCAACACATTGCCGAAGAACTCGAAGTGGCGGTCGGAATAGCGCACCGCGCTGTCGCAGGTGATCACCGCCCCGTTGTGCTGTGCGGCGAAGTTACCCACCAGGAAAATCGCCGAATCGCCCGGCGTGAGCGGTCCCGCCTCGTCCCACTTGAGGTCAATCTTGCGCTTGGGCTGTGTCTTTTCGGGTTCGGCTTTTGCGGCGGATTGCTCGGGAAGGGCAGGGTAGGAGCGGTGAAGTCCGTCGGCAAACAACTGCCCGAACATCACCACAACGACCGAAAGAATGGTGCATGTGAAAAACTTGCGCATTACTCGTTACTTTACCCAATGTTTGTTCTCAAATTCGCCCCCGCGGAACTCGGGATCGATGTAGACATACATCTGATCGATCTTCTTCGACAACCACTCCTCAAACACATTCATCTGCTTCTGTTCCAAGGCGATCTCCTCCAAGCGCAGATAGTCCTCGTTGAGCGAGGCGGTGTGGGTGGGGATCACCTCCACCAACTTGACGATCTTGCCTAATTGGTTGCCGACCAGATCTTCGGTAAGGAAGGCATTCGACACCTCGCCGACCTTGAGCATGCGGATGGCGTTGTAGTCGTCCTGCGCATAGCGGAAGTCCTCGCGGAGGAACTTGGTGACCGTGAGCTTCGCATCGTAGGCATATTGGCGTTCCAACAGTTCGTGGTTCGACACGATACCGCCGTTCATCTTCGAATTGGCATCATCGGAGAACATCATCGCCGCCTCATCGAAGTTGATCGTATCGGCGCGGATCAGATCGGCGATGCTGTCCAATTCGCGGGTAACTTCCGTCAGCTCCTCATTGGTGTAATCGGGGCGCAGGAGGATGTGGCGGAAATGGTACAAAACGCCCTTTTGATCGATCATCTGGATGATGTGGAAGCCGAACTGCGACTCGACCACCTCCGAGATCTGACCCGGCTTCATCTGCTCCAAAGCCGCCGCAAAGGCGGGATCGAGCATGTTGAGCGGGGCGGGATCCATCTCACCGCCGCGAAGCATCGTGCCCGGATCCTGCGAATACATACGCGCCAAGCTCTCGAACTTTGCCTTGCCCGTGATGATGCGCTCGCGCATATCGACCAAGCGTTCGCGGGTGCGCTGCTTCGCTTCCTTGATCGACTTGGGGAATTTGGTGATGTGGGCGTAGACATATTGCTCGGGCACCATCGGCAGAGAATCCGCCGAGATCGACTTGTAGAACTGCTCCACTTCGCCGGGGATGATGCCCACCTTCATAATCACCTGCTGCTGCATGGCTTGGGCGTATGCCTGCTCCTCGTAGCGCTGGCGCATATTCTCGCGGATGTTGAAGATCGCCATGTGGTGCTTCGCCTCCAACTTGGGGATCGAACCCTCTTGGTCGATCATCGTGCGGAGCTGATCCTCCACACGGCTCGAGATGTCGCCATCGCTGATCTCCACCGAGTCGATCTGCGCTTGGTTGAAGAGCAGTTTTCGAGTCAAAAGACCCTCCAATGCCTCGTTCATCGGGTCGCGGTCGGAGGTGTAGCCCTGCTCGCGGCGTTGCTTCACCAACTCCTCGGCATAGCGATGAACATCGGAATAAAGGATCGACGAACTGCCCACAACGGCAACTACCTTGTCGAGCATTACGGTGCGTTTCTGTGCGGCTGTGCCGGCGGTCATTGCCGCTGCCAACAGCGTGATTATTAATTTCTTAAACATAGTCCTTATTGGTTCTTGGGTGCAGGTTCTTCTTCGGGGGTCTTGTCCTTATCGGCGAATATTTCGACGCGCTCCTCTGTCAGAGCCTGCTTGTAAATTTCTTCTTCTGCGCGGGTGATGATCGCTTCCTGCCGCTGCTTATAGAGGATGCGGCGGATGGTCGGGGTGATCATCTCCAAGGGGATGTTGTCGCCCACCTTGCCGACCTCCGAGATCTGGAAGTAGTAGTGCGACTTGCTGTCGCGCATCTGCTGCACCTCGCCGGATGCCAACACCGAATCGTAGTTCTCGGTGCGCAGGGCGGGCAGGTAACTCAAAAACTCCGAAAAATCGACCCACTTCTCGCGAAAATCCGTCACGGTAAATTCGTTCTTCTCGCAGATGTCGCTGAAGTCCTGCTGTTGGGCTTCCGACTTGCCTGCCATCAAGGTCTTCAGCATGTGCTGTTGGCGGTAGCCTTCCTTGAAGCGGACGATGCGCCCCTTGACCAAGGCGCGATCCAACCGAAAATCTGCCTTGTGAGCATTGTAGTAATCGGCGATTTCCTTGGCGGTGAAGGCGGTGTCGATCTGCCGATCGACCCACAGTTCATCGAGTTTGTGGATCAGAAGTGTTTGGCGGTAGTCCTCGACCTTGCGGTCGATGTCGGCAACCGAAGCCGAAAAGACCTCTTCGGCTTGCTGTAACTTGACTTGCTTGCGCACCCAGCGGTCGATCGTGGTGCGTGCCATGGCGGCGCTGTCCTCGCCCGTCACGCCTTGCGGAAGGGCTTTCTGAAGCTCCGATCGTTTCAATTCGCGCGCTCCGACCCGCGCCAAAACGGGGTCTGCAGAGAAATAGGCGGGCAGTTCGCGGCAGCCGCTCAAAAGCATGAGGGCGGCGAAGAAGCAGAGTATGTGGCGAGTATTCATCATTCAAGAGGACAAAGATAGGTTTTTTTACGCAAAAAGAACGATTTGAAGGCGTGAATATTACGCATCTATACCATTTTTATATACAAAAGCCCGTTTTTCCACCCAGCGAACGATGTTGCTGAGTTCCCGGACGACCGCGGCGAGCACCACGGCATAGAGCAGCCAATAGAGCCACGGGGAGGGTATGAGGTCGATGACGCTTTGGTCGAAATGTCCGCTTTTCAATAGGATGTAACTCACCAGATTATTCATCGCATGGATCACAATCGGTGTCCAAAGTGACCCCGTGCGGATCACGGCATACGCCAAAACCAAGCCCGAAAGGGTGGCGTAAATCATCGGCGCGGGTTGGTAGTGGATCACCCCGAAAAAACATGCCGACAAGATCCATGCCGCCAAGATGCCGTGGCGTTTTTCGATGCTTTTTAGAATCAGTCCACGACACAAAACCTCCTCCATTAAGGGAGCGCAAATGACGACCGTGAGAAATCCCCAAAAACCGGGTGTGATGCTCACTGCAACCTTTGGCAGAAATTCGTTAATCGGCTCTAATACAAAACTAAATCCCAAGAGCAGGATGAATGACCTCAAGATCAGCGCAGGCTGAAAACCCGCCCGCGAAAAGTTGGTTAGTCGCTCCCTTCCGCCGCGTGCCTTGCGGTAGCCCGCGACAAGGATGATCGTCATGCCCATAGCCACAAAGTATGCTGCCCACAAAACGGCAGGCTCCCGCATCCCGACACCCAGTAATTCGCTCAAGCCGATCGTAAGGATTCCCACCGTGATCTGCGCCACAAAACACAGAAACAGCACCACCACGCCGTCTGCCACATTCGGAAACGAGGATGCGGGGCGGTCTGTTCGTTTGGTTGGATTTTCGGGGGTTGTGCGTTCCGCTTCCCGCTCTTCACCATGCAGCGGGCTTGGGGTGGCGGTGCGTTTGTCTGTGGATCGGCTCGCGCGCCCCGTGTTGCTCTGCTTTCTTGTCTTCATCGAAGTTTTACGCTTAAATTATCAGTCAAAGATAAGCATTTTTCTTGCTCAATTGGGGAATCTCGGAGAAAATCATTAAATTTGCCCAATTATAAACGGGTACTAAACGACATGGCAAAGGTAATTGCATTAGCCAATCAGAAGGGCGGCGTGGGTAAAACCACCACAGCCATCAACTTAGCGGCTTCGCTGGCACTGCTCGGTAAGAAAATCCTCTTGATCGATGCAGATCCGCAGGCCAATGCAACTTCGGGATTGGGATTCGACATAAATTTAGAGGGCATCTACGAGTGTATCGCGGGCGAGAAACAACCTTCGGAGGTGTTGCTCCAAAGCGAGGACATCAAAAATCTGTGGGTCTTGCCCTCCTCGATCGACTTGGTGGCGGCTGATGCCGAACTGCCCCGACTGGAGCATGCCCACCGCATCTTCAAGCAGATTGTCGATGCGGTGCGCGATCAGTTCGACTACATTTTCATCGACTGCTCGCCTTCGCTCGGTCTTCTGACGGTGAACATCCTCACCGCCGCCGACACGGTGTTGATCCCCGTACAATGCGAATACTTGGCGTTGGAGGGTCTGTCGAAACTGTTGGCGACCATCCGCAAGATCAAGTCGGGACTCAATCCTACGCTCGAAATCGAGGGATTCCTCCTGACAATGTATATGCGCAACCGCTTGAACAATCAGGTGGTTTCGGAGGTGAGGGATCACTTCGGGAAGATGGCGTATGAGACAATTATTCAGCGCAATGTCCGTTTGGGTGAAGCCCCCTCCCACGGAATCCCCGTCATGTTGTACGATGCGGGGGCAACGGGTTCGGAGAATTATCTGAACTTGGCACGCGAATTTTTGAAACGACAGAAGAAAGCAACAAAATAAATCACACAAAGATATGAAACAGAAGGGATTAGGGCGCGGATTAGATGCCATTTTCGGGGTCGAAGAAATCGATACCGAGCTCAAGCCGATGAGCCGAATGGCGGAAATCGACCTTGTGGACATCATCCCCAACCCCGAGCAGCCGCGCAAAATGTTCGACGAGGCGGCGTTGGCAGAATTGAGCGAATCCATTCGCCAGATGGGGGTCATCCAGCCCGTCACGGTGCGTAAAAATAACGACGGAAAATACATCATCATCAGCGGCGAACGCCGTTGGAGGGCTTCGCGTATGGCGGGCTTGGAGCGTGTCCCTGCCTACATCCGCGAGGTCGATAACGATGAGCTGCACGCCATGGCGTTGGTGGAAAACATCCAGCGCGAGGATCTTAACTCGATCGAGATCGCGTTGGGTATGCAGCGCTTGGTCGATGAATGCCGCATGACGCAGGATCAGTTGGCGGAGAAGATGGGCATGAAGCGATCGTCGGTGTCGAACTACCTGCGTCTGTTGAAACTCCCCGAGGAGATTCAGTTGGCTCTGAAGTCGGGCACGCTTTCGATGGGTCACGCCAAGGCTTTGGCAGGTGCGCCCGCCGAGAAGCAGGTTGCGCTGTTGGAGAAATGTTTGGAGGGCGCGTGGTCGGTGCGCCAAACCGAGGAGGCGGTGCGCCGTCTGTCGGAGGAGCCGATTCGCCCGATCGCCGATCGCGAGGATGAGGAATATCCCGAAGTGTACACCCGTTTGGTGGAGCATTTGGAGCGTTATTTCTCGCAGGACATCGCCATCAAACGCGCGAAGAACGGCGGGGGTAAGATCGTCATCAACTTCAAGTCGGACGGCGATATTGATCAGTTCGTTCAACGGTTTTCTTCGATGAAATAAGACCTATGAAAATTTTTCGGATTCTATTGATGCTGAGCGTCTTGTCTTTGGCTATTTGGTCGGAAGCCGAGGCGCAGGATCTGCATCGCGGCAAGCGACAGGTGATCCGCAAGGGCATGATCGAGAAGCCCGATTCGCTCAGAGAAGTGCGCGATTCGTTGCGGCGCGTGATCCTCAAGGACTCGCTCCTTTCGGCGCGTTTTGCCGCCGACACGCTCCGCAATGCCACCGACTCGGTGCGCCGTCAGCGGGTGGTCGATTCGCTCGTCAATCAGCGACTGAAGTCCGATTCCCTGCGCCTTAAAGCCGATTCGTTGGCAACAAAAGCCGATTCGTTGGGGGCGAAAACCGACTCACTCTGTATGTCGCCCTCCGAGCAATTGGACTCGCTCACGGGGCGGGCTGTGGCGGATTCGTTGGCGGCGGACACTACGGTCTTGGTTCCCAAACGCAAAGGCTGGTTTATGAGCGACTCGATGTCGCTGTCGAAGGTCTGCTGGCTCTCGACTGTCATCCCGGGCTATGGTCAGATCTACAACAAACAGTATTGGAAACTGCCCGTGCTCTATGGTCTGGTGGGTACGGGTTTGGCGATGTATTTCCACGAAAACAAAACCTATAAGCCGCTCAAACGCGCCTACAACGCCTACACGGGGCTTTCGACCGACCGCACGCCGGAACTCGATGCCCTGCAAAACAAGATGATTCGCAGCAATACGCGCCGTCAGATTTACCTCGGTGCGGCGATTGCTTCGTACATCTATTTTGTGGGCGATGCGGCGGTGAGCTACAAAACCAACGATGTCTCGCGCGTGAAGAAAGCGACCACTTTGGCGTGCATCTTCCCCGGCGCGGGTCAGATCTACAACAAGAGTTATTGGAAGGTGCCGTTTGTGGTCGGAGGTTTTGCATCGATGGTCTATTGCATCGACTGGAACAACCGCGGATACAAGCGATTCAAGAAGGCGTACAACCTTTTGGCGGACTTCGAGAAGAATCCCGACAAGTATCCCGATGGGCCGCAGGATGAGTTTCGCGGTCATTATTCGCCCGAATTTATCCGCGATTTGAGGAACAATTACCGCCGTAACCGCGACTTGTGTATCATCGTGACGGGTGCGCTCTATGTGCTGCAAATCATTGATGCCCATGTAGATGCGCATCTGAAGGACTACGATATTTCGGACGATCTGTCGATGACTCTTTCGCCGACGGTCAATTACGATTATGTGCCTTCGCGCAATTCGCATCAGCCCATTTTCGGCTTCAATCTCAGCGTTAATTTTTAAGACATTTCTATATCTTTTTTAACACCAATGAAACACCTCATTTTCTTCGTTTTGATGCTTTTTACGGCAGCTCAAGTCTCGGCGTCGGCATTCGACCGCCGTCCTCCCCGCAAAAAACGCAAGGCGAAACAAGAACAAATAGAAGAAGCGCAACGCGCTGAGGATGAGGCTGCTAAAAAGGCAGCGGAGCAAACTCAGCCCAAAGAAGAACCCGCTGTGAAACCCCGCCCGAAGACCGATGTCGAGCTTAATTTTTCGCCCGAGCAGAGCGATTCTTTGGCTGCGGTGTGGGGCGAGATGATGCGTCGCGATGCCTTCGAAAACTTCTTCCGCGACTATGTGGTGATCGATTCCGCTACCGTTACACACACCGAACCCGACTCGGTTTATGTCGAGCGATTGCGCGATTTGGCGTCGCCTATTCCTTTGGCTTACAATGAGTTGGTAAAAAGATCAATCGCCAAATACACCGCCACGACCAACGGCACCATCAGCCGTGTCTTGGGTCGCTCGGAGGTTTACTTTCCGATCATCGAGGAGGCACTCCTCAAGTCGGGTCTTCCCGTGGAACTGCGTGCGCTGTCGATCATCGAGTCGGCGCTGATTCCTACCGCCTTGTCGCGTATGGGGGCGATGGGCTTGTGGCAGTTTATGCCCACCACGGGGCGCAGTTATGGATTGGAAATCAACAGTTTGGTCGATGAGCGATGCGATCCTGTGAAGGCTTCCGAGGCGGCGTGCAGATTCCTCCAAGACCTTTATAATATGTTCCAAGACTGGACTTTGGCGATCGCCGCCTACAACTGCGGTCCGGGCAATGTCAATAAAGCGTTCGCGCGCGCGAGAAATTCGAGCCGCTCGTTTTGGGACATCTATCCCTACCTCCCGCGTGAGACCCGAGACTATGTGCCGGCGTTTATCGGTGCTTCGTATGCCTATGCCTACCACGCGCAACACGGCATCGCGGTGAGCGAACCTCCCGTGCCGTTAGCCGTTGATACCCTGCAAATTACACGATTGATGCACTTCGGTCAGATCGCCTCGACTTTGGAGGATCTCCCGATCGAAACCATCCGTCAGCTCAATCCGCAGTACCGCATGGACATCATCCCCGCGACCAAAAAAGCCTACACTTTGGTGCTGCCACAGCGCCATGCCGTGGCGTTTATTGAACACGAAGAGGAGATTTTCAAGAAGGATTCCGCCTACCTCAAGGAGTACATCAATCCTTCGAATATCGATAAGAAAAAGTTGGAGTCGGTAGGGCGCGGAACAACTTTTTATCGCGTGAAACGAGGCGATACTTTGGGGGGTATTGCCCATAAATACCGCGTGAGTGTCAAGCAGTTAATGCGTTTAAACAACATCCGTAATCCCAAGTCTTTGCGCGTGGGACAACGACTCAGAATCCGATAAAATGACATCCGATCAAAAGGCAACAATCGCAGCTCCCGCCACGGCTTCGGGGGGCGCGATTGCGGTGATCCGTCTGAGCGGTGAGGATGCGATCGCTAAGTGCGATTCTCTTTTCCGCGGGCGCAAAAAATTGTGCGAAGCCGAGGGCTATTCCGTTGTGTATGGGCGCATTATGGATGGCGAGCGCACGGTCGATGATGTGCTTGCCACGGTGTTCCGTGCGCCTCATTCCTATACGGGCGAGGACTCCGTGGAACTGTCGTGCCACGGGTCGGCATACATCGTGGGCGAGATCCTGCGCCTGCTCGTAAAGCGGGGCGTGCGCATGGCAGAACCCGGCGAATTTACCATCCGCGCCTACATGAACGGCAAGATGGATCTTTCTCAGGCTGAGGCGGTTGCCGATCTTATAGCATCTACTTCGCGCGCGGCGCATCAGATGGCTTCGACACAAATGCGCGGGGGTTATTCCGCCAAGTTGGATGCACTGCGCGATGAATTGTTGCAACTCACGGCGCTTTTGGAGTTGGAATTGGACTTCTCGGAGGAGGATGTCGAGTTTGCCGATCGCGACAAACTGCGCACGACCATGCAACAGATACGCGCTGAAATAGAGCAACTTAAAGGTTCGTTTTCGTTGGGAAATGTCCTTCGCGAGGGTGTGCCCGTGGCGATTGTCGGCGCGCCGAATGTCGGCAAATCAACCCTTCTGAATTGCCTTCTGAATGACGACCGCGCGATGGTCAGCGACATTGCCGGTACAACGCGCGATGTCATTGAGGAACAGGCGAATATCGATGGCGTAGTGTTTCGATTTTTGGACACGGCGGGTATCCGTCAGACCGCCGACCGATTGGAGCAGATGGGCATCGAACGCACCCTGCAAAGCATCCGCCGTGCGCGGATCATCATCCGCATGAATGTGGCAGGGGAGCGCGATAAGTCGCTCGACAATCTGCAACTTACTACCGACCAATCGCTGATCGATGTGATCAATAAATGTGACTTAAATCCTTCGTTTACAGCACCTTCATCCTCGATTTGCATCTCGGCAAAGAGTGGCGATGGGGTCGATGAATTGTGTCGCGCTTTGCGTGCGAAGGTCGATACTTCGGCTTTGTATCACGGCGATGCGGTCGTGTCGCACAGCCGTCATTTCGAGGCTTTGAATGCCGCGGATGAGGCGCTCAGCGATGCCCTCGAAGGCTTGGATAACGGACTTCCCGAGGATTTGCTTGCCGAAGACATCCGCCGCGTGATCCGCCACATTGCCGCAATTACGGGTCGTGGCGAGATTCTTTCGGACGAGGTCTTGGGGTTGATATTCAGTAAGTTCTGCATCGGAAAATGATATTCTGCGTGGACGCTGCTGACAAATTATCTGTATTTTTCGACTTTGAGAGTGCTTGTTAAAGGACTTCCATCGCTTTCTCAATTATATTTTGAAAATCTTCGAATCTGTCTGCACCCAAATACACGCCTATGATATTCTTACGCGGATTGATGTACAATACCTGTCCATATAGGCCAAATGCCCAATAACCGCCTTGGTGAAGAA
>SAMEA104404097__coassemble_1744_pt1 | contig 16993 bp, 13 predicted proteins | sample SAMEA104404097__metabat2_high_PE_016 | metagenome-assembled genome bin SAMEA104404097 (sample SAMEA104404097) | Balaenoptera acutorostrata | reverse complement strand
GTTACAAGATCTTTTGCAGAAAATCGACATCCCGGCAACCCTCCGCCGACCATATCCAGTCGCGCTTGGTGCCTGTGATGGCGAATCCCGCTTTGAGAAACAGCCCGCGGCTCGCTCCGTTTCCGCACTCGATTTCGCACCACAATTGGTGCATCCTCAAGGCTTCGCGTGCATAGTCTGCCGTCAGCCCGACCGCCTCTAAAGCATAGCCCCTTCGGCGATTTCCTGCGCCGTAGATCAGTATCCCGACCCCTGCGCGGGCATGGAGCGGGTCAATCTCAAAGAGATCAATGCAACCTACCGCTTCGTCATCAGCCGTCGTGATGATCATCAGCCGCAGTTGGCGCGTCTGAAAAACATCGAAGCGCTGCTCCTCGACAAAGCGTTCCAAACTATTGCGAGAGAGTGGTTCGTGGGTGGTGTCGGATGCCCATGTCGCGGAATCGTTCTCCCACACATACATCCGCCCGACATCCTCCGGCTCAATCGCCCGAAGGTAGACGCGCTCCCCCCTAAGTGTCATTAAAGACCGATTACCTTGTTACGGATCAACATCGCCACTCCCCATGCGTTGGCGTTTTCGTTCATCTTCGACAGACGGAACTTCGTGTCCTTATAAACCAAGTTCAACGAGTATTTGTTGGTCGCCGACTTCAAGGGCAGCATGATGTAGTCGCCCGCAGCAGCCATGTTGCCACCTACGATCACCGTCTCGGGGTTGAAGGTGTTGATCAGGAAAGCCACAGCCTTACCGACCTTTTCGCCTGCCTCCTCGATCAGCTCGATCGAAAGGTTATCGTCGTTCTTGGCAGCCGCGATGATGTCGTCGATGTGGATCGTCTCGTGGCGCGCATATTTCTCCTTGAGGATGGTGTTTACACCGCTCTCGATCAGATGCTGCATCTTCTCCTCGATGGCGATACCCGAAACCTCGGTCTCCAAGCACCCTTTCTTACCGCACGAACAGATGATCTCGTTGTCGAAGAAGGGGATGTGACCGAACTCGCCTGCGAAACCGCTCTTGCCGTAGTAAAGTTTGCCATCGACCACGATGCCGATTGCAACACCGCGACCCATGTGGAGGTACAGCACATTGCTCTCGTCTTTCGACTTGCCGCAGGTATACTCCGCATAGCAACGCGCACGGGTGTCGTTCTCCAACAGCACACGGATGCCGCAGCGCTCCTCGAGGATGTCACGCAACGAGTTCTCGCTCGTGGTGAAGTATTTGTAGCTTCGACCCGTGTCGGGATTGACGCGACCCGTCATGCACACGCCCAAACCCAAGATCTTGCCTCGGTCGATGCCGCAGTTGGCAATGAAATTCTCGATGTTGGTGCAGATGTGTTCCATACATTGGGGGCGATCCTGCAAGTCAAACGGCAGAACATCCTCCTTAATGATATTGTTTTGGAGGTCGGTGATCAGGAAATTCATTGTGTCTCGACCTACACACACGCCGGCAAAATAGATTGCCGAACTTGCCAAACCAAACACATTAGGACGGCGACCTCCGGGGGTCTCCTCCTTTCCGAGATTCATGACAATGTTCTCATCGACAAGTTCTTGCACCAGCTTGGTCATCGTGGGCACGCTGATGTGCAACTCCTTGGTCAGTTCAGAAAGTGTACACTCGCCGTTGATCGCCATGAAGGCGATGATATTTCGTTTGATGATGTTGTTCTTGTGGGTGATACCTTTCATGGTGTCATCCTCATGCAGATTGAAAAATTCGGTCAGTGATGTCATTATTCCTATTCCTTTTTTACTAACGGGTACAAATGTAATAAGGAAATTTAAAAATTACAACAACTATTTAAATAATTTAAGCAAAATTTTAATTAACGAAACTATTACAGGGCTTATGTTCCGCTATTAATAGATTGATTATTAGTTGGTTATAGTATTTAAAAAAATCCTAAATTTTATTTCTTTGTTTTTTTATTTAGAGTTAGTATCGAAGAGACGGGGTTGGTGGATCTCTTTTGAAAGACTCTTTTGCGTGGGGTGTGTTTGCCACTTAAAGTGTGTAAAAAAAGCCGACCAATTTTTGAGGATCGGTCGGCCTTGAATAGATACCTATTTAATATTGCTCGTTACAATGCCGATTTAGATTCGATCTCGACATCAGCCGACACCTTCTTAATCAAGCCTTGAAGCACGGTGCCGGGACCTAACTCCGTAAAGGAAGTGAAGCCGACTGCGAGCATATTCTTCACGATGTAGGTCCAACGCACGGGCGATGTGAGCTGCGCGATCAAGTTGGCCTTGATCTCCGTAGGATCGGTGTGTGGCAGGGCATCGACATTCTGATAGATCGGGCAGGAGGGCGTTTGGAACGGAGCTTCCATAATGGCTTTCTCCAACTCCACGCGCGCAGGCTCCATCAGGGGCGAGTGGAATGCACCGCCCACGGGCAACTTCAGCGCACGGCGTGCGCCTGCTGCCTTAGCCTTCTCGCAGGCTACATCGACAGCCTCCACAGCACCCGAAATAACGAGCTGTCCCGGGCAGTTGTAGTTGGCAGCCACAACGACACCTTCCGTCTCGTTGCAAATGCCTTCAACCACCTCATCGGTCAGAGCCAACACTGCGGCCATCGTACCGGGCTGAACCTCGCAGGCTGCCTGCATGGCGTGGGCACGCTTCGATACCAGGCGTAAACCATCTTCGAACGACAATGCGCCGCTCACAACCAATGCCGAGAACTCACCGAGTGAGTGACCTGCCACAGCATCGGGCTTCACGCCCAAGGTCTTCGCCAAGATCACCGAGTGGAGGAATACGGCAGGCTGTGTGACGCTCGTCTGCTTCAATTCGTCCGCCGTACCCTCGAACATCACATCGGTGATGCGGAAGCCGAGGATCTCGTTGGCTTTCTCGAACATTGCCTTTGCTTCGGCGTTGGTTTCATAGAGGTCTTTGCCCATACCCGAGTATTGAGCGCCCTGACCGGGGAACACATATGCGTGTTTCATTCTTTGTCTTTTTAGTTATTCCAGTTTAAGATCTTTCTTTATTGCTTCGAGTTTCTCATTCAACTCATTCTGCACCTGCTCAAAGTCGGCTACCGACTTCAATTCTCCCTTCACACCGAAGTAAAATTTAATCTTAGGCTCGGTTCCCGACGGGCGTACCGACACGATCGTGCCGTCTTCGGTGAGCCATTGGAGTACATTGCTCTGGTCGATTTCGATCGGGGTCTTTGCGCCCGTCTTCAGGTCGGTTGCTTCCAATGTCTTATAGTCGAGAATCTTCACTACGGGCGATCCGATGATTGTCTTGGGCGGATTCTCGCGGAAATCGACCATCATCTTTTGGATCAGTTCGGCACCTTCCTTGCCCTTGCGGACTACGGGGATCTGCAACTCGCGGTAGAAACCATACTTCACATACAGCTCCTGCAACCACTCGTAGAGCGTCAGTCCCATCGTGTCTTTGGCCCATGCGGCAGCCTCGGCAGCCAACGAGCAAGCCGATACGCCGTCCTTGTCGCGTACATAGTCGCCTGCCAAGTAACCGAACGATTCCTCACCGCCACCGATGTATTTGGCCTTGCCTTCCTGCTCGCGGATGATCTTGGCGATGTATTTGAAGCCCGTGAGGCAGTCGTAGCACTTCACGCCGTAGTGAGCGGCAATGGCATTTGCCATCTGCGAGGTGACGATGGTCTTCACAACGAACTGGTTGCCGTCCAACTCGCCACGCTCTGCCCAACGGGTCAGCTGGTAGCTCATGAGCAGCATCAAAGTCTGATTACCGTTCAAAAGCACATATTCGCCTTTTTGATTGCGCAACGCCAAACCGATACGGTCGGAATCGGGGTCGGTTGCCATAACCAATTCGGCACCTTCCTTGCGACCTAATTCGATAGCCATCGACATCGTCTTGCGCTCCTCGGGGTTCGGCGACTCAACCGTGGGAAAGTTGCCGTCCACGATCGACTGCTCGGGAACCATGATCACATTCGTAAAGCCCCATTTCTTCAGCGAAGCGGGAACCAAACGCACGCCGGCACCGTGCATCGGCGAGTAAACGATCTTCATGTCGTGGAACTTCTTGACGCTGTCGGCTGCAAGCGACAGTTCGTGTACCTTATTAAGATAGATCTCATCGAACTTCTCATCCAAGATCTCGATCAGCTCCTTGTTCTTGCCCGATTGGATCATATCGACATCGGTGATTTTCTCGACCTCCTTGATGATGTTCTTGTCGTGGGGCGGAGTTACCTGTGAGCCGTCCTCCCAGTAAGCCTTGTAGCCGTTGTATTCCTTGGGGTTGTGCGAAGCCGTAACGACCACACCCGACTGGCAATGCAGCTCGCGGATGGCGAAGCTCAGTTCGGGGGTGGGACGCAGGGCGTCGAACAAGAATACGCGGATGCCGTTCGATGCAAATATGTCGGCAACATGCTCGGCGAACATGCGCGAGTTGTTGCGGCTGTCGTGAGCCACTGCAACGCGGATTTCCTTGCCTTTGAAACAGTCTTTCAAATAGTTGGCCAAGCCCTGAGTGGCTGCGCCGACCGTGTAGATGTTCATGCGGTTCGAGCCTACGCCCATGATGCCGCGCAAGCCGCCCGTACCAAATTCAAGGTCCTTGTAGAAGCTCTCGATGAGTTCGTTTTTGTTGTTGTCGATCAAGTCTTTAACTTGTTTCTTGGTCTCTTCGTCATAGTGTCCGTCCAGCCAGCCTTGTGCTTTCTTCAGGACGAGTTCTTCTAATTCGTTTGCCATGATGTTATTGGTTTTATTTATGAATTTTGTTCTGACTTGATAAAAATCATATCTACAAAGATAGAAATTTTTTTCTGAATATTCAATATCAGTGAGTTAAATTTATTTCCGGATTTTTGGCGGATGTCTATAAATAAAAAAAGTATATTTCCAATCAAAAAAGATTGTGTTTTTTGCAAAAAAATTCAGACCTTTGTATCACAAAAATCGGATGTAAATCAAATCATGTTAGATAACTTTCAGACATATAGTGATATGTGGCAAAATTGCCTCGATCGGATCAAGGCGCAAACCACTGCCGAAGAATTTGAGAAGTGGTTTCGTCCCATCGTGCCTTTGGCATTTGATGGCAACACTTTGCGCCTGCGTGTCCCGAATCAGAGTTATGTCCAGCAGATTGAGAAGAACTACATCCCGTTTTTGCGTCCGATCATCTCGCAGTTCTATGGCAACCAAACCCGTTTGTTCTATGCAGTTCCCCGTTCCAATGCCGTTGTTCCTGCGCAGCCCGAGACCGATTCTACCGCAATCTCGCGCTTTAAGAACCAAACCAACACCGCAAATATAAAGAATCCTTTTGTGATTCCGGGCTTGAAGAAGATTATTATTGATCCTCAGCTCAACCCGCGCCTCACATTCTCCACCTTCATCGAGGGTGAGTGCAATCGTTTGGCGTATTCGGCAGGTCGCGCCGTTGCGGATCATCCCGGCAACAACCCGTTCAACCCTTTATATATATATGGTAACTCGGGTTTGGGTAAGACCCACATCGTGCAGTCGATCGGTCACGAGGTGCGTTTGCAACATCCCGAATTGCAGGTGTTGTATGTGTCGATGAACAAGTTTCAGGCACAATTCCAAACCGCTTATAAGAACGGCGAAATTCCCGATTTTATCCACTTCTATCAGATGATCGATGTGCTGATCATCGATGATATTCAGGAACTTACGGGTAAAACCGGAACGCAGAACGCCTTCTTCAATATCTTCAACCACCTGCAATTGGCAGGCAAGCAGTTGATCCTCACATCGGATAAACCGCCCGTGGAGTTGAAGGACATCGAGCAACGCCTTTTGACCCGTTTTAAATGGGGCTTGTCGGCGCAACTCGGTTCGCCCGACTACGAAACGAAGATCAAGATCATCGAGAACAAAGCCAAGAAGCTGAAGATCCAGCTCACGGACGAGGTTGTTTCGTACCTCGCCACCAACATCTCTGCCAATGTGCGTGAGATCGAGGGCGCGCTCTCATCGTTGGAGGCACACGCCGCATTCTTGGGTCGCAAGATCAACACCAAGTTGGCGAAGGAGGTCTTGAAGGTTTATGTACAGTTCAACCAAAAGGAGGTTACGATCGACAGCATCATCGAGGAGGTTTGTTCGATTTCGGGCGTTGATTTCCAGCGTCTGAACTCTTCGGAGCGCACCCGCGATGTGGCTCAGGCACGACAGATCGCCATGTACCTTGCCAAGAAGCACACCAATCAGCCCTTGACGGCAATCGGTGCAGCAATCGGCGGTCGCAACCATGCCACGGTGCTTCACTCGTGCAAGGCGGTGACCAATCTCTTGGACACCGACAAGGGTTTCCGCCACCAAGTGGAGGAGATCGAAAAAGCCATCTTGGCAAAATAGTCCGAGGGGGCGAGCAAGGCGGTTCTGAGGGGTGAACCGAGAGGGGAGAATGAGTGGTAATGCTTAGGTATTGTCCGAGAAATTTGTAGAAAGATATAGGGCAGGCGAGTTGTCTGCCGATTTTATGGAAAAATATATTTGCGCCATTCGCGGTGCGGCAACTAACTTCGGGTGTCGGCAAGCGTGTGGCGCAATTCGTTTAATGGTATCTGCCTAATTGAAAGCGAGATGGATCAACCCAAATTAGAGCGATTGTTGCGTCTGATGAAGATGCTGACTGCCAATACGACCTACAATGTCGATCAGTTGGCGGAGAAACTCGATATGTCGCGCCGCACGATTTACCGCTATATCGATACTTTCCGCGAGGCGGGTTTCGTAATCAAAAAGACAGGCGACTGCATTCGTTTGGACAAGGAATCGCCCCATTTTCGCGACATTTCGCAGTTGGTTCATTTCACCGAGGAGGAGGCACACATCCTGAAAAGTGCCATCGAAAATATCGATGACACGAACCTCTTGAAGCAGAACCTCAAGAAGAAACTTTATTCGGTTTACGACAATAAAAATTTGGCGGATACGGTCGTCCGTGGCAAGAATGCGCCCAATATTCACACGCTGATCGAAGCCATTGAGGAGCGGCAGCAGGTCGTTCTGCACGGCTATCGATCGGGGCATGGCGGGGTAGTGCGCGATCGGCGGGTCGAACCCTTCGGTTTCACCACCAACTATGTCGAGGTGTGGTGCTACGACTTGGATAGCGACACCTGCAAATTGTTCAAGACGGCGCGCATCGGTTCGGTCGAAAAGGCGGGTGAGTGGGCGCATGAGACGGCGCACGAAACGGGTTTCATCGATGTGTTCCGTATGCACGGCGCGCGGAGTTTCCGCGTTCGGTTGGAACTCGGTATGTTGTCGTATAACCTTCTGTGTGAGGAGTATCCGTTGGCGGAGCGCGATGTTACGGCGTTGGATGGCGAGCGGTGGTTGCTCGATACCGAGGTGGCGAATATGGCAGGTGTGGGACGCTTCGTGGTCGGTCTTTTGGACGACATCCGCATCGTTGATGCCCCCGAACTGAAGGCGTATATCGATGTCTACTTGCGCCGATTCCTCTAAAATACAAACACAAAAAAGCATATCGGAGCTTCATCCGATATGCTTTTTTTATGCAATAAAACCTGCCGATTTATTTCTTGGAATAGTCGCGCGCGCCGAAGATGAACGAACCCACGCGAACCATCGTTGATCCGCACTCGATGGCAAGCGGATAGTCGCCCGACATGCCCATCGAAAGGGTGTCGAATGTCACGCCGAACTGCGGTTTCAGCTCCTCAAAATGGTGGCGGAGCGCATCGAAATCGGCGCGAACCACAGCCTCGTCCTCAGTGTTGGTCGCAATGCCCATCACGCCACGAACGCGCACATTGGGCATTTGGGCGAGTGCTCCCGTTGCGAGATAGGTGCGCAGCTCCTCATAGTCCCAACCCGTCTTTGTTTCCTCCTGCGCCACATGGATCTCCAACAGAATGTCGATCACGCGCTCGTTCTTGGCGGCTTCCTTTTGGATGGCTTCTAACACGCGGGCGCTGTCGACCGATTGGATTAAGGCGACGAACGGAGCGATGTATTTGACTTTGTTGGTTTGCAGGTGGCCGATCATGTGCCACTCAATATCTTTGGGCAGGAGGTCGTACTTCTCGCGCAGCTCCTGCGGACGGCTCTCGCCAAAAATCCGCTGACCGGCAGCGTAGGCTTCCTCCACAGCCGATGCGGGGTGCATCTTCGACACCGCCACCAGCGTGACATGCTCCGGCAGGCGATGCTTGACAGTAGATAACTGATTTTCGATAGACATGGTTATTCCTTAGTTTGAACACTCAAAAGTAGGTATTTTTTGCGGGATTAGAAAGATGTTGCCCTAATTTTTTGATGTTTTCGCGGGAGTTTTGTATATTTGTATGATGTGCATTGAAGAACTATAAACCTATTATACACTATGAAAAAACTTACTGTAATTCTTGCAGCAGCGGCCGTGATGATGTTCAACGCCGCACAAGCCTGCACCAACTTCATTGTGACGAAGGGTGCTTCGACCGACGGCTCGGTCATGGTGTCCTACGCAGCCGATTCGCACCAGCTCTATGGCTGTCTGTATCATGTGCCCGCAGGCATGTTCCCCAAGAACGCCATCCTGCCCATTTATGATTGGGATTCGGGTCGCTACTTGACGAATATTCCCCAAATCGGCGCAACTTATTCGACCGTGGGCAATATGAACGAGCACTCGCTTATCATCGCCGAGACCACTTACGGCGGTCGCGAGGAGTTGCAGGACAAGACCGGTCTGATCGACTACGGATCGCTGATCTATGTCACCTTGCAACGCGCCAAGACTGCGCGTGAAGCGATTAAAACGATCGCCGAGTTGGCAAATACCTACGGCTACGCATCGAGCGGCGAGTCGTTCTCGATCGCTGATACCGAGGAGGTTTGGATCATGGAGCTCATCGGTAAGGGCTTCAAGGACGATGGCAAGGGCGGTAACAAGAACAAGGGTATTGTTTGGGTAGCACGCCGTGTGCCCGATGGCTATGTTTCGGCTCATGCCAACCAAGCGCGTATCACCACCTTCCCGAAAAATGATCCCGAAAACTGCCTTTATGCAAAGGATGTGATCAAATTCGCCCGCGAGATGGGTTACTTCGACGGCAAGGACGAAGACTTCAGCTTCTCGGATGCCTATGCTCCCGCCAACTTTGGCGCATTGCGCGGTTGCGAGGCACGCGTGTGGTCGTTCTTCCGCACCGTGGCTGATGACATGGATCAGTATGTAGACTACGCGATGGGTCATAACCCCGCGAACAAGATGCCCCTGTGGGTTAAGCCCCGCACGAAGGTATCGCCCAAGGTCGTATTCGACTGTATGCGCGATCACTATGAAGGTACTCCGATGGATATGACTACCGACCTCGGCGCAGGTGGCAACAACTGCCCCTACCGCTGGCGTCCGATGGGCTTCGAGGTTGATGGTAAGAAATATGTCAATGAACGCGCAACCGCTACGCAGCAGACCGGCTTCTGGTTCGTGGCTCAGGCTCGTCCCAATGTCGCTAAGGATCAAGGTATTCTGTGGTTCGGTGTGGATGATGCCGCTACCTCGTGTCTGACCCCGATCTATTGCTCTACCAACGAAGTTCCTCATTGCTTCAGCCAAAACAACGGCTCGATGTTGGAGTACTCCGAGACCTCGGCATTTTGGTTGTTCAATCGCGTTACGAACTTCGCTTACGCTCGTTACGATCTGATTTCCAAGGATATTCGCACCGTAACCGATGCTTGGGAGAACGGCAACTTGGAGGAAGTGAAGGCGATCGATGCCGAGGCTTCGAAGTTGGAGGGTGCCGAGCGCCGTGCATTCCTTTCTAAGTACAGCGTGCGTAAGGCTCAGACGATGTTCAACCGCTGGTCGAAGCTCAATAACTACCTCGTAATGAAGTATATCGATGGTAATGTCAAGAGCGAGAACGGAACGGTACTCGACTACCTCGACAAGGATTCGAGCTACAACCATTGGGTGAACAACGGTCATAATGTGAATATCCCGGGCAAGATCCAACAGCCGGGCTACAACCAGAAATGGTACAGAGCCATCGCAGCCGACAACGGTGAGGTGTTGGAAGAGAAAGTTTGGTAAAATACCTTAAAATCAGTTCGTTATGAAATACGACATCATCGTAGTAGGTAGCGGCCCCGGCGGATATGTGTCTGCCATCCGTGCCGCACAACTCGGTAAAAAGGTGGCTTTGGTCGAGAAAGCCGAGACCGGAGGCGTGTGCTTGAACTGGGGGTGCATCCCCACAAAAGCACTTCTGAAAAGTGCGCAGATCTATGCCCACACCAAGCAGGCGGCTCAATACGGCTTGAAGTTGGAGGGCGAGATCAAGCCCGACTTGGAGGCGATCGTTGCCCGTTCGCGCGGGGTTGCCGACACCATGTCGAAGGGCGTGCAGTTCCTTTTGAAGAAGAACAACATCGATCAGATCGCAGGCTTCGGTCGTCTGACCTCGTCGCATCACATCGTTGTGGACGGCACCGACTATGAGGCGGATCACATCATCTTGGCTACGGGTGCTTCGGCACGCGAAATGCCCTTTATGAAGATCGATGGCGAGCACATCATTTCCTCGCGCCAAGCCTTGACCCTCACCAAGTTACCCGAGTCGATCATCGTGGTCGGATCGGGTGCGATCGGCAGCGAGTTCGCTTGGTTCTATGCGGCGCTCGGATCGAAGGTTACGGTAGTGGAGTACCTGCCGCACATGATGCCGTTGGAGGACGAGGAAGTGTCGAAAACCGTGGAGCGTTGCTTCCGTAAAATGCGTGCCGGAGTGCTCACTTCGACCACTGTCAAGCAGGTTCGCGTCAATTCGGAGGGTATGTGCGAAGTGGACATCGAAGGCAAGAAGGGCGCAGAAACCCTCACTTCAGAGGTGGTGCTTTCGGCTGTCGGCATCAAGTCGAACATCGAAAACATCGGTCTTGAGGAGTTGGGCGTGGAAGTCGAGCGCGGCAAGGTAGTGGTCGATAAGTTCTACCGCACCAATGTCGAGGGGGTCTATGCCATCGGCGACATCGTGCCGGGTCCCGCTTTGGCTCATGTGGCTTCGGCGGAGGGTATCTGCTGCGTGGAGGCGATCTGCGGTTTGAATCCTCAGCCCGTGGATTATTCCTCGATCCCCGCGTGTGTGTTTACCTCGCCCGAGGTGGCATCGGTGGGTGCTACGGAGCAGAAGTTGCAGGCGGACGGCGTGGCTTACAAAGTCGGTCGTTTCCCCTTCACGGCTTCGGGCAAGGCTACCGCTGCGGGCGATCGTGACGGATTCATCAAGGTGTTGTTCTCGGAGGAGGACGACCGCTTGTTGGGTGCGCATCTGATCGGCGCAGGCGTGACGGAGATGCTCGCCGAGCTGACTTTGGCGATGAAGATGGGCGCTACGGCGCACGACATCGCCCGCACGATCCATGCTCACCCCACGATGAACGAGGGCGTGATGGAGGCTTCGGAGGCGGCGTTGGGTGCTGCGATCCACCTTTAGGTCGATACCTATATTTATATAAGGGCTGTTTCCCCCGCGAGGAGAACAGCCCTTTTTGTGTACCTAAGGGGCTCGAAATTACTTACATAAGGTGATTGACTTGTCGGCGGAGTTTGGCGATATTTGTAAAAATAACTAACGATGAAAAAGTACGACAATGTATTGACCTCCACGGCGTTGATCCCGCTGTGGGCTAAGGCGGTCGAGGCGGAGGAGCAGGATCCGATTTTGCGCGATCCTTCGGCACGATCGATCCTCGATTTTTTCGGCTATGACCTCCAACTCTATGACAAACGCAAGCAGAATCCTTCGCAGGTGGGCTGTTGCCTGCGTGCGCGGTGGATCGATGAACGCACTTCTGAGTTTATCGAGCAACACAAACCCTGTCAAGTCATTCAGTTAGGCGCGGGCTTGGACGACCGATTCCGTCGTTTGGGTAATCCCGCAGGTGTTGAGCATTGGTATGATCTTGATCTGGCTGAAGTTACCGCCATGCGCCGCACGGTGATCCCCGAAGTTGCGCCTACCGAAATCCTCACGATGGATCTTTTTTCGCGCGAGTGGATGCGCAAGATGCGTGCGAATGGGTTGCCCTCGCTTGTCATTGTGGAGGGCGTGCGGATGAGCGATTTGCCCAAAGCCCGCCGATTCAGTTGGTGGCTGCGCACCCTTTACCGTATCCCGTATTTTTACCGCAATTTCAATCAACTGCTCCTCCGAATCCGCATAGCACCGAGCATCGGTAGTCGAAAATAATGAGCCGATTTTGAAGAATGAGTTTTCGATAGGTTTGATAATTATACTGATAATCAGATTGTTGTGAGATTATTTGCGATGCTTATAGAAATAGGAATAACTATATAATATACCTATATATGGGTATTGTATTGGATTGGTTTATGAGTTACTTTTGTATTATAAAAATAAATAATAACCTTAAAAACAAAACGACTATGAAAACTATGGATTATCTTCATTTGGATTCTTCGAAAATCGATAATGTAATTTCGGGCTTGGCTCAACTTTTGGCTGATTATCAGGTGTTCTACACCAATCTGCGCGGCTTCCATTGGAACATCAAGGGGCATGGTTTCTTCGTGCTGCACAGCAAGTTCGAGGAGATGTATGACAACGCTGCTGCAAAGGTCGATGAGTTGGCAGAACGCATCCTGATGCTCGGCGGTCAGCCCGAAAATCGCTTCAGCGAGTACCTCAAGCAGGCTAAGTTGGAGGAAGTAACCAACATTTCGTGCGGCGACTGCGCGCTGAAGAACATCCTTTCGACCTACGGCTACCTGATCGGCGAGGAGCGCAAACTGCTGGCTGCGGCTTCGGAGGCAGGCGATGAGTCTACCGTTGCCATGATGAGCGACTACATCAAGGAGCAGGAGAAGCTCGTGTGGATGCTCGTTGCTTACAACGCTAAGGAGTGCAAAGAATAAGTTTTCCGAAATATAAGCGTGAGGGAGGAGGGTCGAGTTTTCGATCCTCTTTCTTTTTTTGCTGTTTGGTTACGCGGTGTCTCTAATTTTTGATATATTGCAAACAATGCTATATATTTGTGTTTAGTATAGTATGTTGATTGCTTAAATTTAATAAATTTTATCGTATTACAAAATTAATTATTTAAATAATCCAATATGAAAAGAATTATTAGTTTGATATGCATCTGCATGGCATTTCTATTTTTGAAAAGCCAAGCGGCAGTCCCTGAAGATTCCATCCGTTTCATATTTGACAGACATCTCTATTTTCAGGTCACATTGAATGACACGATACCTGTTACCGTTATCTACGATACAGGTGCCGATTTCCTATATCTTGACATGGATTATCTGAAAGAGAGCGGACAGCAGGAAGCCTTTGGCAAAAAAGGGAAGGCATTTGTGGGTGGTGTCGGTAACAGCGGACGGGTACCATGCAATATTTTTATTGAACCGATTCAAATCCGTTGCGGGAACCTGAATTATACGAATAAGATAACACCTATCATTGAGTTGCGCGAAATCCTCGGAAGACACGCAGATGGTTTGTTAGGCAATACGCATTTGCTGCAATCCCCGTTGCTTATTAACTTTAGCCAAGGATTTATTCGGCAAATGGAACATCCGCTACCGTCCAATCTGACCGAAGGCTATCAGAAACTCGAAGCCCGGTTTGAAGACAACAGAATCGACATTAAGGGTAAACTGACTATTGATTCCGAGAACATCGTCGAAGGATGGTTCAGAATGGATTTAGGCAGTGGCTCCGCCATATTTCTTACGAATGAAGTCGTAGCCGGTCTTCATCTTGAAAATATTCCGAAAGTCCGTTTCAGTACGCAGCATGGAGGTCTCGGTGGAGAATCTAATTATTTCACACTAAGAGCAAAAGGCTTTTCGTTGGGAGATAATTTTGAGCATGTCGTAATAGACTGTTCCTTGAACAAAGAAGGAGCTTTGTCTAAAGGTAGAACTTATTTAGGACTTATCGGGAATAAGATTTGGTCAGTATATGACATCATCCTCGACCCGGTCAATGCCTCCGTCTGGGTGAAACGGAATAACCGTAAAGGAAGCTATTCAGAGGCATCCACAACACACATGTCGGTAGTAGATCGTACAGATATTTGTGACGCATGGATTGTCAATGGTTTATATGAAGGTGGAATTGCTCAAAAAGCCGGTTTTGAAATAGGAGACTGTATTCTTTCCATAAATGGTCGTCCGGTCAAAGAGATTTCGTGGAAATAACAAAGAGAAGGACTCGGACTAAAGGGAGAGACCATATATACCGTAAAAAAGAAAACTGGAGAAATCGTCACCTACACCCTATTTATCGAGAATGAGATTATCTGATTAAGTTCCTATTGCCTTTTGCACGGTTGATTTCGTAATCATTCACCCCTAAAATGGTCATAGATTATATATCTATTTTCACTATGATAAATATGTTCATTCTCATGCAGTTTCTTCAATGCTGATTTTTTTTGTTGCAAACTGATATAAAAAATCCACAACGAGTATAGCACCCGTTGTGGATTTTTTATTTAAGGAAGCAACTCCCGATCTTAGATCAAGTTGTTGCGCTCGATGTCTTTGAAGTAGCGGTAGGTAGCCACCTTCAACTCCTCGGCTGCGGGATCATCGCACACCAAGATGCCGTTGGGGTGAACCTGCAATGCGGTGATCGTCCATTGGTGGTTGTACGAACCTTCCACGCCTTCGTGAACGGCGCGCGCTTTCTTGTGACCCGTTGCCAAGATCATCACCTTCTTCGACGAAAGCACCGTGCCTACACCGACTGTCAGCGCGGTCTTGGGAACAAGCGAGGTGTCGCCACCGAAGAAACGGGCATTTACTTGGATGGTGTCGGTTGTAAGGGTCTTCATGCGGGTGCGCGAATTGAGTGATGAGAACGGCTCGTTGAAGGCGATGTGTCCGTCCTCGCCAACGCCGCCCATGAACAGATCGATACCGCCTGCCTCGATGATAGCCGCCTCATAATCAGCGCATTCCTTCACTACATCCTCGGCGTTGCCGTTCAAGATGTGCACATTCTCGCGCTTGATGTCGATGTGCTGGAAGAAGTTGTTCCACATGAACGAGTGGTAGCTCTCGGGGTGATCCTCGGGAAGACCCACATACTCATCCATATTGAAGGTAATCACATTTTGGAACGAAACCTCACCTGCCTTGTGACGGCGGATCAGCTCCTTGTAAGTTTCCAACGGGGTCGATCCCGTGGGCAGACCCAACACAAAAGGCGAGGAAGTGATCTCGGCCTTGGCCTTGATCTGTCGGATGATGTAGTCGGCAGCCCATTGAGCCACCTGCTTCGAAGTATCTTCGATAATCAGTCGCATAATATCTTGTTTTTGAGTGTGTTAATTAGAACATTCTGACGAATACCTCGATGGCTTGATACTCTGCCATACCCAATTCGTCGTACAATCTTGCGGTATTTTGGGTGCGCTCCTCAGCTCGCTGCCAGAACTCGCGCGGATCGCTGCCGGGGAAAGGCATGATGTCCTTCTGCGACAAGTGGCGGTAGATGGCGTGGCGTTTCATGATCAGCTCATCGGGCGACAAGGGTACTGCCATATCGACCATGCCGAGATCCCACTCCATCCATGCACCGCGGTAGAGCCACAAGTGGCAGTCTTTCAACCACTCATCGTCCTTGACAACCTCCAATGCACCGAGCACAGCCTCCATCGCCGTGCGGTGGGTTCCGTGGGGGTCTGCCAAGTCGCCTGCGGCATAGATCTGATGCGGCTTCACCTCGCGCAACAGCTTGACAATGATGTTGATGTCGGCTTCACCGAGTTGTCCCTTCTTGATACCGCCCGTTTCGTAGAACGGCAGGTTGAGGAAGTGGGCGTTGGTGTCGGGATTCAGACCGAACGAACGCACAGCGGCGCGTGCCTCGGCACGGCGGATCGAACCCTTCAGATCCAACAGCGGACGGGGTTCGGGCTCGCCCTTTTTCTTCGATGCGATGATCTTTTCGACCTCGGCAAAGCGGTCTCCGAAGCCCAACTCGCGCGAAGTGTCGATATTCTGCAAAACGACATCATCGTGCACAGCCACATTACCCGAAGTCTCGTAAGCCACATGCACATCGTGACCTTGCTGTACCAAGCGGATGAAGGTACCGCCCATCGAGATCACATCGTCGTCGGGGTGGGGCGAAAAGACGATCACGCGCTTCTTGGCGGGAATAGAGGGGACGGGACGGGTCGAATCATCGGCATTGGGCTTGCCACCGGGCCAACCCGTGATGGTGTGCTGCAAATCGTTGAACACCTTGATATTAACTTGGTCGTAAGAGCGACCTGCCTTCTCCAACAATTCGCCCAAAGAGTTCTCGATGTAGTCCTTGTAGGTGAGCTTCAAGATCGGTTTGTGAACCACGCCGCACAACCAAACCACAGCCTTGCGGATGAACTTGGGCGTCCAGTCGCACGGGCCGACCAACCACGGAGTCTGCTGACGGGTCAGAAGCTGTGCCGCATTCTCATCGGTTACGACCTCGATGTCGGCATGAGCCTGAAGATACGAGGCGGGAACCATCTTGTTGATCTCTCCCTCGACCACCTTTTGGATGATGTCGGCTTTGTTCTCGCCCCATGCCATCAGCACGATCTTGTCGGCCTGCATGATGTTGCCGATGCCCATCGTGATCGCCATCTTGGGCGTGTTCTCCAAACCGAAGAACGCATCAGCTTGGATCTTGCGCGTGTTGTGGGTCAGCTGCACCAGACGGGTGCGCGACTTGGGGTAGGAACCCGGCTCGTTGAAGCCGATCTGTCCGTCCTCGCCGACGCCGATGATCATCAGATCGATCTTGCGCGTGGCGTTGTTGTACGATGCGCAGTAGTCCGAAATCTTGTCGGTGGGAATCGTGCCATCGAGCAAGTGGATGTTCTCGGGCAGGATGTCGATGTGGTTGATGAACTCCTCGTGGATGCGGTAGTTGCGGCTCTGCTGTTCGGTCGCCTTGATGGGGTAGAACTCATCGAGCGAATAAACGGCTACA
>SAMEA104404097__coassemble_1707_pt1 | contig 17336 bp, 11 predicted proteins | sample SAMEA104404097__metabat2_high_PE_016 | metagenome-assembled genome bin SAMEA104404097 (sample SAMEA104404097) | Balaenoptera acutorostrata | reverse complement strand
TTTAATCATTCTTTTTTCCAAATATTTATGCAAGTCACATCATTCAGACCCAAACTTTTTGCGACGCTGAAGAACTATGACAAGTCCACCTTTATGGCCGATTTAATGGCGGGTGTGATTGTCGGCATCGTCGCGCTTCCGCTTGCCATCGCGTTTGCCATCGCATCGGGAGTGTCGCCCGAGAAGGGTATCATTACGGCGATCATTGCCGGTTTCATTATCTCGTTGCTCGGCGGTAGCAAGGTGCAGATCGGCGGTCCTACGGGTGCGTTCATCGTCATTATCTATGGCATTGTCCAGCAATATGGCGAGGCGGGTTTGATCGTGGCTACGCTTTTGGCAGGTGTACTTTTGGTGGTTATGGGCGTGTTCAAGCTCGGTACGATCATCAAATTCATCCCTTATCCCATCGTTGTGGGTTTCACGAGCGGTATTGCCCTCACTATTTTCACCACGCAGATCGCCGACTTGTTCGGCATGACCTTTCCCGCAGGCACCAAGATGCCGGGCGACTTCATCGGGCGTTGGATTCTTTATTTCCAGAACTTCACGGCGGTCGATTGGCGAGAGATGATCGTGGGCGTGGGCAGTGTTGCGCTGATCGCCATCACGCCTAAGTTCTCGCGCCGCATCCCCGGATCGTTGGTTGCCATCGTGGTGATGACCCTTGTGGTGTGGCTTTTGAAGGAGTATGCGGGCATTACGGGAATTGATACGATCGGTGATCGCTTCTCGATCAAATCGCAGTTGCCCGAGGCTGAGATGCCCAATTTGAACTGGGAGGCTGTTCGCGATTTGTTCCCCGTGGCGGTTACGATTGCTGTGTTGGGCGCTATTGAATCCCTGCTTTCGGCTACGGTTGCCGATGGTGTGATTGAGGATCGCCACGACTCGAATACGGAGCTGATCGCGCAGGGTGCGGCAAATATCCTGTCGCCTTTGTTCGGCGGTATCCCCGCAACGGGTGCTATTGCACGAACCATGACCAACATCAATAACGGCGGTCGCACGCCCGTGGCAGGTATCATCCATGCTGTGGTGCTGTTGCTCATCCTGCTGCTGTTGATGCCTTTGGCAAAGTTCATCCCGATGGCTTGCTTGGCAGGTGTGTTGGTGGTTGTTTCTTATAATATGAGCGGTTGGCGTACCTTCCGCGCGCTGATGCACAACCCCCGCTCGGATCAGTGGGTGCTGATCGTTACCTTTATCCTTACCGTTATTTTCGATCTGACGATCGCGATTGAGGTGGGTCTTGTAATCGCCTGCATCATGTTCATGCGCCGTGTGATGGAAACTACCAAGATTTCGGTCATTACCGATGAGATCGATCCGGGTGCCGACCTCGATGTCAAGGTACACGAGGAACCGCTGAAGATTCCCGATGGAGTGGAGGTGTACGAAATCAACGGTCCTTATTTCTTCGGTATCGCTACCAAGTTTGAGGATATGATGGACCACCACTCGGTCAAGCACGCCGGCATCCGCATCATCCGTATGCGTAAGGTTCCGTTCATCGATTCGACGGGTCTGCATAACTTGGAAACGCTGTGCGATATGTCGAAGAAGAACGGCACAACGATCATCTTGTCGGGTGTGCGTAAGGAGGTTCGTGATACCCTCCGCAAGGCAGGTTTCAACGATGTCGTAGGCGGCAGCAACATCTGCCCCAACATCAACATCGCCCTGCACCGTGCCGAGGAGTTGCTCGCAAAGCAAGGCAAGAAGTAGCCGAATGCTATATACGGAAAAAGACCGAATCCCAAGCCGTGGGATTCGGTCTTTTTTCGTATGTTCAGATGCGCATTATTTCGGGAAGATGCGGCGCAAAAACCACAGCGGATATTTGCGCAAGGGGCGAATCCACAACCACAGACGGGCGAAGAACAGATGTACGAATCCGCATTCGATGATGCCGTAGATATGGTCGCGCATGACTTTTTCGGTGCCGATGATGTTGCCGTCGCCGAACAAAATCACATGATCCTCCTCCACGCGGATGATGCGGTGAATCTGAAAATGCCCCGTCACGGCTTCGCCCATCACCACGCGCCCGCAACGAATGTCGCCCTCGCGCAAGGGGCGCAACACCACGCGCTGCCCGCTCCGAAAGAACGGCAACATGCTCTGACCTTGCACCCGCATCGTGACACTTTGCCCCTCAAGCAGAAGGTCGCGCGCCAACGAGAAGCCTAAGTTGTTGGATAGGGATTTCATCGCTTCCTCCTATTTTTCGGCATCGGGGAATAGCGTGTCGCGCACCAATTCGGCAGCGGCGGCATTCGGCAGGCATTCCAAATGGTAGACCTCGGTGTGAGACAAGATGGCGGACACCGTGCGACATACGAAATCGAACAAGAGTTTGTCGTGCGAAAAAGCCAACGGACATGAGGGTAGCAACGCGCCGATCGACTCCAAACGGCTCAATTTGCGCAGGCGGTTGTGGGGTGCTTGCGAAAGGCGGATGAACGCTCTGACGGGTACATGGTGATTCAAGTAGCACGGCGTTTTGCCCGACCAAGCCGATCCGTAGACCTCCGATGCGCCCTTGTGATTACCCCTGACGATGGGGCTGTCGTCATTGAGGAGCTTCGCTCCCGTGATGTTCTCGCGCCAAAGTCGGGTATGGGTGCTTTTGCCCGTGCCCGATTCGCCCAACATGAGCAGCGCCTGACCGCGGTAAACGATCGTGGAGGAGTGGATCGCCACGGTGTCGCGGCGCACCGCCATCGCATTGTAGGCAATCCAAAGACCGAAGCGAAGGCTCGCCTCGAGGTGTCCCTCGCTGTGGTCGCACTCGGCGTGCGTGCCGTCCTTCGAGATGAGGAAAAGGGTCGGCGTGGCACTTTTGTCGTGGGGTTCCATGCGGAGGATGTAGTTGCCCGCATCGTCCACACCGAAGTGGCAATCCGCCTCGTCCTCGGAGTAGATGAACAGCTCCTGCTCGTGGTATTCGCCCTCAAAACGGATCGAGGGGTTGTACACCATCTCGAAATCAATCTCCGCGTTGTCGTCCGTCTTGAACGGCGCCAAAGCAACTGCCAAATGTCCCGTCAGAAAGCTGTCGGGGAAGGCAAAGCGGATGTTTGCAATGTTGAATTTCATATCTATTCGTGTTTTATCATTCGTTCTAATGTGATCACCCGGTTGCAGTAGTCGAGTGTGGTTTGTCGGTGGGCAATGACGATCAAGGTCAGCTCCTTCTGCTCATCAGCCAAGCGGGCAATGGCGCGATTGACCTCTTCTTCGGTGTGGGCATCTAAGGCGGAAGTCGCCTCATCGAAAAACAGCACATCGGCATTGCGGTAAAGCGAGCGGGCGATGCCGATGCGTTGGCGCTGACCGCCCGAAAGACGGCAGCCACACTCGCCGATGCGTGTGTCGATGCCGTGGGGGAGCGAGCGGATGAAGTCGCCCAACTGCGCCGTTTCCAAAGCTCGCATCACCTGTTCGCGGTCGATCTTCTCATCGGGAATGCCCAACGCGACATTGCCTGCAAAGGAGGTGTCTGCCAAAAACAAATTCTGTGATACATAGCCGATGCGGCGTTGCCAGCGGCGGCGATTCTCCGGGGTGAGCGGCTCGCCGTCAATGGTGATCCGTCCTGCCGAAGGCGTGTAAAGTCCTAACAATAAATTAAACAGGGTGGTCTTCCCCGATCCCGATTCGCCCCGGATGCCGATGTTCTCGCCCTTGTGGATCTCCAACGAAAGATCATCGAAAAGGCGTTCGCCGTTGTCCTCGAAGTAAAAGCCGAGATGCTCCACGCGGACAGCATCCTCAAACGGCATCACACGATGCTCCTCCTCGATGGTGTCGGGGTCGGTGTCGTAGGGTGCATCGCGCAGAATATCAATCGTATAGCGGTTGTATCGGATCGCTGTCCAACTCGACAGAATCGAGCGCACCGAGGGCATCAAACGCAGCGCCGCCACCGCGAACACACCGAACAAAAGTCGTGCTTCTGTGGGGTTGTCGCCCAAACTGATGCCGACCAACAGCGCCATGCCCACCGCCAAACCGATCTCGGTGATCGACGAGGGGAGCGAGCGCAAAAGCGAATCGCGCAGACGGATGTGGATGATGCGCTTCATTGAGGCATCGAATTGTTGCAACATCTTGGGGAAGGCATCGTTGATCTCGATGTCGGCATACCCGCGGAAAGTCTCCGCGACCAAACGCATCTTCTCGCGTTGCGCCTTGTTTTCCTCATCGCCGTAGCGCACCATCTTGTGGCGCACCATCGAATAGTAGAGCCACATGGAGGGGATGAATACCGCCATCGCCAACAGCGCACCCATCGGTGCGTAGGTCAAGAGTGCGCCAAAGAGCATCACGAACAGCAGAAATTCCACGATGATCGCCGTGGCAGGGGTCAGGATGCCCGAAACAAATGCCAAGCACACATAGTTCACATTGCGCGTCAGGAGTTGCGAATTGGAGTTCTTGATGAATCCCAAACCTTTCTGATGATAGGCGGTGAACAGTCTGCGCGACAGCGAGCGGTAAAGTTCCATCACATAGCGGTTCTCGACCTGCATGAGCCACACATCCACCGCGTTTTTGAGGAGAATAACCCCCACAACGCCCACGCAGATCATGATGGCAAACGAGCGAGGCGACTCCGCACCCGACCATAGATAAGCCGTGTGCATCGCCCCCTCCGTCTCGATCCATGAGGGATCGAGCACCATCGTAAGGACGGGCAGCAGCACTGCCAATCCGATGAGGTTCATCACGGCGCGCACAAGGAGCGTAAGAGCGATCCACAGCCCCCTTCGGCGGAACTGATGCGGTATGATTTGAATGATTTCGTTCATCTTACTCTTCGATTTTGAGGATCTCTCCGCGCATGACATACCACAGATAGCCCGCGCAGTCGGTGTAGCCCATGCGGCGGAGCAGGTTCAGGTATTCTTTCATCTGTCGGCGGTTGGCATCTGTCGGCTCCTTGCCGAATTTGTAGTCGATCACCACGGCATGCCCTTCGCGGATCATCACGCGGTCGGGACGGCGGGTCGAACCTTCCGGCAGGATGATGTCGCTCTCGGTGCGGATCTCCTCCCAATCGCCCTCGAACCAATCCGCTACGCGCTCATCGCGAAGCGTTTCTTCGATCCGTCCGCGCAGGCGTTCGCTCTCCTCCTTGGAGATCAACCCGTTGAGTCGCATCTGGTCGATTGCCGTGAAAATATCTTCGCGTGTCGAGGCTTCTTGGAACGCCTTGTGCATCATGATACCAAATTCACGCGGGGAATGCACCCCGTCAATGTCCTCGGTGTAGCGTTCCGACGGCAGGCTCAACGCAAGTTGTGCCTCCGAGGTGCGGTAATGCTCCAAAGCGACATGCTCGGTTGCCGATGCCCCGTTTTTAGAGGGGAGGTGGGGCGTAAATTCGCCCAATTCGTAGCGTGTGTCGCCCGATGGCATTTCGGTTCGTCTGAGGGTTGCCCATGAGGGGGTGATCGGGCGCATCGTTTCGCCTTGGCGGGGATCGGGCTCGCTCACCTCATCGGGTTGTAATTCCATCTCTATATGCTTGAGCATCAGACTTCCCACATGGTTGTCGCCCTTGCGCGGAACAAACAGATGGAGCGATTCCGAAGCACGGGTCAAAGCCACATACAGCAGGTTGATGTTGTCGATGTGGGTGTAGAGCAGTTCGCGGTAATATTCGCGGGCAAAGTCCGAATCCTTCATCGCTTCCTTGAAATCTACGGGAAAACGCCCCATTTCGGCGGTCTTGCCTTCGCCCTTTGCCCACACGATCGATCCTATTTTGGGTTTGAGCATCCATTTGCAGTAGGGGATAATCACCGCGGGCTTCTCCAAACCCTTGGCTTTGTGGATGGTGGTGATCTCTATGGTGGTTGTGCTCTGCTCGATGGAGAGTGATTTTTTCGCGCCCTGCTCCTGCCACCAGCTTACAAACAGCGGGATGTCGGCAACCTTCCTTGCCGTGAACGAGATGATCTGCTCGTGGATGGCTTGCAGGTAGGCGGTCTCGCGGCTGTCGTGGTTGAGGTCGTGGTGCATGACGATTTTTTCGAATGCCTCTTCGGGCGAAAGGATGCTCAACGAGAGGAAAAAATCGCGCTCCTGATCGCTTAACGCAGCATCGAACTTACGCCCCAAATAATGGTTGTAGATGGCTCTTTGAAGTTTGTCGTTGGGATTCATCGTCAGCGCAAATGCCGCCATGATGAACCCGCTCACGGGTGCCGAACCGATGATCAGCGCTTCTTGGGTCATCACATCGAAGCGGTAGCGCGGATCGGTATTCGTGCGTTTGAACTCCAAAAGTTTCTCCGCCACTTGAGCTCCGTCTGTTGCTCTGCGCACCAAGATCAAAATGTCGCACGGACGATAGCCCCGATCCAACAATTGGCAGATGCGCTCCATAACGGGAGGTTCTTCTTCGTAGGTTTCTAACGCCACATAACCTTGATTCTCTGATCGTTTCATGGCGTTCTGCGCATGGTGCGTGTAGGCATTTTTGAGCATATCGTGCCATGCTTCGGTATCTTTGAGCGTGAGTACTCCCTCTTCGCGTGCGGCGTTGAAAGTGGTGTTGAGTTCTGCGTTGTCGCCCCGCACCACGCGCGCCATGATGTTGTTGTTGAACTCCACCACAGCGGGAAGACTGCGGAAGTTGTTGCGCATATTGATCACCTCGGTGTCGTCCTCGCCCAAATCGCGTTGCGCTTCGGTGTGGAGCAATTCCCAATCACCGCCTCTCCAGCGGTAGATCGATTGTTTGATGTCGCCTACCACGAACACCGAAGTATCCTCCGACTGTGCCATCGCGTTCTGCAACAGCGGCAGGAAGTTGTGCCACTCCTTGCGCGAGGTGTCTTGAAACTCATCGATCATGAAGCGGTCGAAGCGGTTGCCGACTTTCTCGTAGATAAACGGCACATCGTTCTCTCCGATGAACTTTGCAAGGATCTCTTTCGTTTCGGATAACAGCATGAGATTCTGTTCCTTGCACATGGTCGTTACCTCGTTGTAGAGGTCTGCCAACAGCGCAAAACTACGGTAGTTTTCTTTGACCAGCCCCATCGTATTCCACAATTTGTGGTTGTCCGTATAGAGGTCGCACATCTGTTTGAGCAGGGGTTGCAGAACCGCCGCAAGGGCTTGTGCATCAGATCCTTTTGGTGCCCAGCCCTCGGTCGTGAGACTCATGTCGGTTGCGGTCTTCGAGGGGGAGGCTATGTTGCCCGCAGCCACCTTGTCGAAATACTTGGCGAAACTGCGGCTCTTGCCCTTGAAATCGGAGGTCGAAACTTGGGCGCGCGCCATGATCTGAAGGGCATCTTTTGCTGCCGCAATCATCTCGGAACGGGTCTTTTCGCCTTCGCTCGTCATGCGCCCGACGACCTCTGCCAATTGCTTGCGAAGTCCCTCCGTGCCGTTTCTCAGTTGGATGTTCTCCGAGAAAATCTCACCGCCCAAGCCGAGGATTGCCGTGCGCACATCCCAACCTGCGCCGTCCTCCACGCGTTCCTGCACGAAGCGGATGAGCCATTTGCGCAGCTCCTCGTCTTGGGTGACTTTTTCGATCAGCGCATCGGTGCTTTTCGCCAACACGGTCGAGGTCTCGATCTCGATGTTGTAGTTCAGATCAATGTCCAATTCCTTGATGAAACTGCGCAGAATACGCTGGAAAAAGGTATCGATCGTAAGTACCGTGAAATGGGAGTAGTCGTGCAGAATTTTCGCGCGAAGCTCCAAAGCCCGCCGGCGAATCTCCCGCTCGGAGATCTTCAGATCGCGTATCAGATCGGCGGTGTAACTCGATTCCAAACCCGAAGCGAGTGTGTGTATCTCCTTGAGTATGCGCGACTTCATCTCCTCGGTCGCCTTGTTTGTGAAGGTTACAGCCAAGATGTGGCGATAAAGGCGCGTGTCCTCGATCGCATCGTGAACATACTTGTAAGCCAACTGATAGGTCTTGCCCGATCCTGCGCTTGCATTATAGATTTTTGCTCTCACGGTTCTTAAAAATGTTTAATTCGAGTAAAAGTACAAAATTAAATCGGAAATTCAAGACGACTTTCGCAAAATTTTCTTAATTTAGTCCCATTAAAAGTTTTGACTATGAAGAATTTCCTTTTGACCCTCGCCTCTGTCTTGCTCTTGGGCGTGGGCTATGCACAAAATCCGACCGATAATGCCGCCGTGAAAGGGCCTCAGAGCGAGTGGCTTCAGACCTTTGTCCGCCTCGAGATCGAGGGCCCGATGGATGTCGTCCTCGTTCCCGTGGGGGCGGATCAGGCACCCAAAATCATCTACGACACCAAGGGGGCTTACACCTCGAAATTCCGCTACCAAGTCAAGGATCGCGTTTTGCGCCTTTCGGAGCGCAACGATCCGCGCCGTCCCGAACGCACGACCGTCACGGTCTACTATACTCCCATGAAAGAACTGTTTGTCTGCGATGCTGCGGTGGTCTGCCAAGAGGTGGTCTTGACCGATTTGCTGGATCTTACCCTCACGGGCAACGCCTCGTTTACGGGCGAGTTGGATGTCAAGGATCTCAAGATGATCGCTTCGGGGCATAGCACAGCGCAGCTCTCGGGCTTGGCGCGTTACCTCACTCTTTCGGCGGTGTCGGCAAAGGTCGATGCTGCGGATTTGGAAACCATGTCGGCGATCGCCGAAGCGAAGAGTTCGGCTCAGGTTCGACTCAATGTGTCGGAGCGCATCGAAGCCCGCACCTCGATGAAAGGCTCGATCTCGTTCAAGGGCAAACCTTCGATCGTGCGCGGTGAGGGCGTGCGTTTCATGGGTGGCGACATCGTGGGCTTGGAAAACTAAAGACTCATCTGGATGAGCATGGATAATTAAAGGTTCATCGGGGGCTGAGTGCGCCCCGCAATTGATACACCATGAACGGATTTTTGGAAGATGTAGCGCGTGATTTGGTTCAGCGCATGGGGGATGGCATATCGGAATGTGCCATCCTTTTTCCGTCACAGCGTACCCGCTTGTTCTTCGTCGATGCCTTGGCGCGGATGACCGATCACCCGATGTGGCAGCCGCGGTGGACGACCATCGACCGCTTGATGGGCGAGGTGGCGGATCTGAAAAAGGGCGACCGGGTGCGCCTCATCACGGAACTTTATAAGATCTATTCGCGTTACCACGCAGAGACTTTCGACAAGTTCTACTTTTGGGGCGATATGCTTCTTGCGGACTTCGACACCATCGATAAATACTTGATCGATGCCGATATGCTGTTTTGCAACATCAGCGATCTGAAGCAGATCGAAGCCGATTTGTCGTACCTTACCGAAGAGCAGTTGCAGATCTTGCGTATGTTTTGGGCATCGTTTGGCAAGGAGCAGAACTATTCGGCGGAACAGCGCAAATTTATGACGATCTGGAAGACCCTTCCCAAGATCTATCATGCGTTCCGCGAGCGACTTATGGCGTTGGGAATTGCCTATACGGGCATGATCCACCGCCAAGCCGTGGAGCGGATCCGGAGCGGCGAAGCCGAACTGAAAGACAAACGCCACTATGTGGTGGCGGGCTTCAACGCGCTGTCGGCGTGCGAGAAGGAACTATTCAAGTTCCTTGAGCGCGAGACCACGACCGATTTTTATTGGGATTACGATACTTATTACACCGAAAACAAAGCGCAGGAGGCAGGTCTGTTCATCCGCCAAAATATCGTGCAATTTCCCCCTCGCACGGAGTTCCGCCACGACTTCATGAAGCAACCCAAGTCTTTGACGGCTGTGGCTGCGGCATCGAATGCCGTGCAATGCAAATACACGGCGGACATCCTGCGCGCATTGTTGGAAAAAAGCCCCACGGGGCGGTTGGACAAGGAGACGGCGGTGGTATTGACCGATGAGAATTTGCTGATGCCCCTGCTTTATGCCCTTCCCCGCGAATTGGGCGAGGTGAATGTCACGATGGGCTACCCTCTGCGCCAGACCATGGCGTACACCTTTCTCGAGCGATTGATCGAATTGCAAAGCCATTGCCGTGTGAAGGATGGTGATGCGCTGTTTTACCATGTCGATGTCACGGGGCTCTTGGCGCACCCTTACCTCAAGGGCGATAACCCCGAGCAGATGTCGGGTATTCGGGCTCAGATTATGGAGCAACGCCGTATCATGGTTTCGGGCGCATGGTTGGGTGCGGGAAGTGAGTTGCTCTCCACGCTTTTCGTGTCTGCCAAGACTTGGACTGATTTGTCGGATTACCTGCTGCGGGTGATCGACAGCGTGGTGCAATGCATGGTGGATGATGCGGAGCGCAAACAACGATTTGAATTTTTGACGGTGATGTCGGAGGAGATCACCAAATTGCGTAACTCGCTTGAGGAGTGCGAGGTGGAACTTTCGCTCTCGATCTATACTTCGCTTCTTCGCCGTCACTTGCAGACGGTGCGCATCCCCTTCAAGGGCGAACCTCTGCGCGGAATACAAGTGATGGGAATCCTCGAAACGCGAAACCTCGATTTCAAGAATGTGATCGTGCTTTCGATGACCGACGACAACTTCCCCGGCAACCGCTTGGGCGATGTGTCGTATGTGCCCTACAACCTCCGTACGGCGTATGAATTGCCTGCCACCGAACACCACGAAGGCGTTTATGCCTACTATTTCTACCGCTTGATTCAGCGTGCCGAGACCGTCCACATGGTTTACTGCGCCCATGCCGATGATAAATCAACGGGCGAACCGAGCCGTTACATCCGCCAGTTGGACTACGAAAGCGGCTTCGATTTGAAGCGGGTTGAGGTGGGTGTCGATGTCAATTTGGTCGATGCGCCCTCGATCGAGATCCCGAAGGATGCGGCGGTGATGGCGAGCCTCGGGCGGTTCCTCAATCGTGAGAATCCCGCGCTGTTGTCGCCCTCCTCGTTTTCGAATTACATCAAGTGTCCGCTGAGTTTTTACTTCCATTCGGTGGCGCATCTCAGGTCGGATGAGGAGATCTCGGAGGAGGTCGATGCACCGATGTTCGGAACGATCCTCCACCTTGCGGCGCAGAAACTCTATGAGCGGGTGAAAAACGAACTTCATCCTGCTGAAACCCTTCGCGCTTTGGTGCGTGCAGGTGAAGTGGAAAAGGCTGTCGATGAGGCGATTAATGAGAAATATCTGTGCGATACCAACGCTACCCGCGCCGACTATACGGGCAACCTCGTTCTGGTCGAAGACATCGTTACGCGCTACATCAAGGGCGGTATTTTGCGCTACGACTGCTCGACGAACGATTTCACGGTGACGGGTCTTGAGGAGCCGATCTCTTACGACTTCCCGTTCCAAACTCCCGAGGGCGAAAAGCACATCCGCATCGGCGGTATTGCCGACCGCGTGGATCGGCTCGATGACGGATTTATCCGCATCGTGGATTACAAAACGGGTCGCTCGCAACGCGAATTTAAGAGCATCGATGCCTTGTTCCACGATAAGGATCGCGCCAAGTCTGCCAATGTCATGCAGACCTTGATCTATTCGATGATTTTGCGCTATGCCCGCGGTGCGAAAACCATCCCCACGCTCTACTATGTGCGCGAGATGTACCATGACGATTATTCGCCTCTGCTCTACGACAAGCAGAAAGACACCAAGGTGTTGAACTATGACGATTATGCCGCGGAATTTGAGGAGCTCCTCCGCAGCACCCTTGCCGAACTGTTCGACCCTCAAACGCCATTCCGTCAAGTGGAGGACGACGAAGCCTGCAATTTTTGCGATTTTAAAGCCATTTGCCGCCGTTAGGCTGTTGGTAGTTTCTCGGCTTCTTTCTATCTTTGCCGCGCAATCCGAGGGTTGCGCGGTATTGTTTTATGGGCGAAACTTCGGTTGGGTGTAACTTATTGATTGAAAACATGAAACGGATCATTCTTCTTTGGATTTTGATGGGAGTCGCACAACTTTGTTGCGCGCAGGAATACTCGGCGGAGTTAGTGCTTCGAGCGCGCGGGGGCGATCCCGAATCGATGTATAATTTGGGCTGTGCCTATGAGCGGGGTGAGGGCGTGAACGCGAGCCCTGTCGAGGCGGCTTCGTGGTATCAGCGCGCGGCGCAGAAGGGCGAGAAACGGGCGATGGAACGCTTGGCGGTGTGCTACCGCGAGGGGCGGGGCGTGGAGCAGAACCTCTCGAAAGCGCATATTCTGGAAACAGCTGCCGCTTTGACCGCTTCGGGCGATTTGGGGCGTGCATTGGAACTTGTCGCTCAGGCATTTCCGCCCGTCACGGCTGAGGTTTCTTACGCATCGTTTGCCCGCGAATATATTGCCCGCGCTTTGGCGGGGTGGACGGCGGAGCATCCCACGGCAAAGGAGCAGGAGCGCCACGCCGAGATCGAGCGACTCAAGGCGGAGTCGGAGCGCGCCTATATCGAATCACTCGAGGGGAAGATCGCGTTGAACCTCACCTTGAAGGACTATGATCCGCAACGCGAGTGTTTTTGGGTGCTTGATCCGCAGTTTGGTGTATTTTTCGCGCAGGTCGCGATCGATGATGCACAGAATTTTCGCCGTGGATGGGCGCAACACGAAACCTTCGATCCCGTTTTTGAGGTGGAGGAGGGACGCTTGGCGTTGCGCTCGCTCAAGATTCGTATGCCCGATGGCGCGGTCTATGACCTGCTGTCGGAAACCATTGAGCATTAGTCCGTATTGATACAAAAAGCACCCGCTCCAAAGCAAAGGGGCGGGTGCTTATATTACATAGGTATGCCTACCGCATCGTGACCTTGAAATACGCGGCTCCGCTTCGGTCGGCTGCCTCAAGTCCCACAGCGGAATCTTCGAAGATGAGCGTTTCGCGTGGCGTGCATCCCTCTCTCTGCATGACCTCCACGAAGCACTCGGGATCGGGTTTCGACCGCGTGGCATCGGCTCCCGAAAATACGCCGTCCACACATCCGATCTGCCCCTCGGTTACGCCCTCCAAACCGATGCCCACATGGTGCATCACATGATCGATGTTGGCGCGGCTGCCTGTCGATACGATCCACACGCGACCGCCCTCCCTTCGGAAGCGTTGGCAAAAAGCCCACAGTTCGGCGTTGAGCTCCACCGAATCGAAAAACGAGGGGTAGAGCGCGATCTTCCTTAGGCGCAACCGCTCCTTCTCGGCGGGGTCGGTCAAGCCGTATGCCGTGAGAAATTCCACGCACCGCATCCCGAAATATTTTTCGAGGTATTCTTCTTCCGAGAGTGCATATCCGCTCTCGCGCATCGTGGCGACATAGGCGGCTGCATTGGCTCGGCGCGTATTGACTAAAGTGCCGTCAAAGTCGGTGAGTATCAGCTTGATGTGTTTGTCCGTCATCGTTAATCGAAGGATTGCATACCCGTCTGGGCGATGAGCATCAGCCGTTGATAGTCCGAGGGCGAAAGCTCCATGAAAAAGTAGTGAATCGGGTCTACGCGCATGCCGTTGTAGCGCACCTCATAGTGCAGGTGGGGCGCAAGCGAAAGACCCGTGTTGCCCGAAAGGGCGATGATGTCGCCTCGGCGCACATGCTCGCCACGGCGCACATGAACCTTGCTCAAATGGTGGAAACTCGTGGTGTAGCCGTTGCCGTGGTCGATCACCACGGTCATGCCCGAAGTGGAATTTCGCATCATGACTTGGCTCACCGTGCCATCGGCTGTGGCGAAAACACGCGAGCCCTCGGGCAGGGTATAGTCCACGCCCTGATGGGGTTGCAGGGTTTTATAGAACGGATGGTAGCGCATGCCGTATGAAGCAGTAAGCAACGAAAGTTTTTTGTTGATCACGGGCTGAATCGAGGGAATGTGCGTGCAGTTCGACCCCTCGGCTTCGATGTGTTCCTCGAGCGTGCGGTAACTGTCCTGCAACTTCGCCATGCGCTGTGTCAGCTCCTCCGATCGGCGGTCAAGTTCCTTGCGCAGGCTCTGCGACGAACGCCCTGCCACCTCTTCGTAGGTCGAATTTCGGCGTTGTGCTACCTTCGATGAAAAGTCGTTGGGCGTGGATTCAAACAAGGTTTGGAACACATTTTTGTCGCGCTCCGAAAGGTTGTCCACCACCATCATCAACGAATCGTAGCGCGCCGTAAGTACCTCATATTGTGTGCGTAATTCATCGGTTTTGTGCTTCAGATCGTACTCAAAAGGGGTGTCGAAAAATAGCGAAAATCCCAAGTAGTAGAGCACCGCAAACCCGCCCCACACGAACAACCGCACCGTGAATCTTATGATTCGGTGTTTGCGCTGTTTGCGGCGGCGCAGGCGTTCGAGGTCTTTTTTGCCGGTCATCATGGCTTAGAATTTTTCGTAGGTTATATCCTTCATCTGCTTCATCAGATTGTCGTATTCTTCGGGGGTCATGTCGCGGTTGAAGTAGTTGATCGGATTGACATGTCGGCCCTTGTGGATCACCTCATAATGCAGGTGAGGTCCGCTCGAGATGCCCGTGTTGCCGACCAATCCGATGATCTGTCCGCGTTGGATGGTATCGCCGGGTTTTACCAATATTTGGCTTAGGTGTGCATAGCGTGTCTTGTAGCCAAATTCGTGGTTCAGAAGGATCTGCTTCCCGTAACCGCGCATTACACTCGTGGACTCCACCCGCGCATCGCCCGTGGCGAAAACCGGGTCGCCGATCTTGCCCGCCATATCCACGCCCTTGTGCGGGCGGATGATGCCTAAAGTGGGGTGCAGACGGCGCATGTTGAATGCTCCTATATGATTGCCTCTCAAACGCTTGCGATCGATGGGCCATATAGCGGGGATCGCCGTGGAAAGTTGCTCTTTGTTGTGGCTCAGCTCCTGCAATTCGTCCATCGAAACGGATTCTTCGTAGATCAGGCGCGCCAACTGATCGATCTGCTTCCAAGTGTCGATCATCAAGGGAGCGAAATCATCATCTGCCATATCGGCGTATTTTGTGTCGGCGTAGGGTTGCCACACGCCCGCAATCGAAACGGTGTCGGTGGCAAAGAGCGAACGATAGACGAAATTGTCGCGGTGGCGGATCTCGCCGATGCGTTCCTGCGCCGTGCGGATGCGCTCTTGGAGGATGCGGTAGCGAGTAATCAATTCGTGGTTTTCGCGGTTGATTCCCAATATCTTAGGCGTATAGAAAAAATAGGAGAACACCACATTTGCGATCGACACGAAGATGAAGCCCAAAAGAATCTGGCGGATGAGACGGTAGGTGCGCAGACGCAGGGTCACTCCGCTCGATGAGTGGGGTGTGTGCTTTCCCTTCGCGCCTCCGCTCGGTACAGAGGTGGCGCGATCGGCGTGTGCGGTGCGGGCTTTGAAGTCCGCCGCATCGGGTTGTTTTCCTGTCATCGCTTAAAAATCTCTCCTTTATTTATGCAAATTTAGCGCAAAATGTGTAAATTTGCAACTTGATAAAAAGAGAACGCAAAAATAATTTATTCAGATATATGGAATCAAGCAAAATTCGTCAGGCTTTCCTCGATTTCTTCGAGTCGAAAGGCCACGCAATCGTACCGTCGGCACCCATGGTTGTGAAAGGTGATCCCACTTTGATGTTCACCAACGCCGGTATGAACCAATTCAAAGACATTTTCTTGGGTAACACCCCCCGCAAATATCCCCGTGCAGCCGATACGCAGAAGTGTCTGCGTGTGTCGGGTAAACACAACGACTTGGAGGAGGTCGGTCACGATACCTACCACCACACGATGTTCGAGATGTTGGGCAACTGGTCGTATGGTGATTATTTCAAGAAAGAAGCCATCGAGTGGGCGTGGGAATTGTTGCACGATGTCTATAAATTGCCCGCCGATCGTATGTATGCCACCGTTTTCGAGGGATCAAAAGAGGACGGCGTGGGCTTCGATCAGGAGGCTTACGACTACTGGCGTCGCTACCTTCCCGAAGATCACATCATCAACGGCAATAAGCACGATAACTTCTGGGAGATGGGCGAGACAGGTCCTTGCGGCTCGTGCTCGGAGATCCACTTCGACCTGCGCGATGATTCGGAGCGCGAGAAGGTGTCGGGTCGCGACTTGGTGAACAAGGACAACCCGCAGGTGATCGAGATCTGGAACTTGGTGTTCATGCAGTACAACCGCAAGGCAAACGGCGAATTGGAGTCGCTGCCCGCCCGCAATGTCGATACGGGTATGGGCTTCGAGCGTCTGTGTATGATTCTTCAGGGTAAGAAATCGAACTACGACACCGATGTGTTCCAGCCCACGATTTCGCGCATCGCCACCATGGCAGGAAAGACCTACGGAGCGGATGAGAAGGACGACATCGCCATGCGCGTGATCGCCGATCACTTGCGTGCCATCGCATTCTCGATTGCTGACGGACAGCTGCCGTCGAATGTCAAGGCAGGCTATGTGATCCGCCGAATCCTGCGCCGTGCGGTGCGTTACGGCTACACCTACCTCGGTTTCAACGAGCCGACTTTGTGTAAGTTGGTTGCCGGGTTGGTCGATCAGATGGGCGCGCAGTTCCCCGAGCTGAAGAGCCAGCAGACGCTGATCGAGAAGGTTATTGAGGAAGAGGAGGCATCGTTCCTGCGCACCTTGGCAACGGGTATCAACCTCTTGGACGGTGTGATCGCCAAGACCAAGAAAGAAAACAAGAAAGCCATCTCGGGCTCCGATGCGTTCGAGTTGTACGATACATTCGGATTCCCGATCGACCTCACGGAGCTGATCGCTCGCGAGCAGGGTGTCGAGGTTGATTTGGAGCAATTCGAGAAGGAGCTTCAGGCACAGAAGGCGCGTTCGCGTAATGCGGCGGCTGTGGAGTCGGACGACTGGGTGGAGCTCAAGTCGATTAAGGAGAGCGTCTTCGAGGGTTACGACAAACTCACCGAGCAGGTGCATATTGCCCGCTACCGCCGTGTGAAGACCAAGAATAAGGTTTCGTTCCAGCTGGTATTCGACCGCACGCCGTTCTATGGCAATGGCGGTGGACAGATCGGCGATGTGGGCTACATCGAGAACGCCAACGAGCGTCTGGAGGTTGTGGCTACCGAGAAGGAAAACGGATTGATCATCCATATCTTGAATCAGCTGCCCGAGAATCCCGAGGCAGAGTTCACGGCTGTGGTGAATCCCGCAACCCGCCAAGCAGCTGCCAACAATCACTCGGCAACCCACTTATTGCACCACGCCCTGCGTAAGGTGTTGGGACAGCATGTCGAGCAGAAGGGTTCTTTGGTTACGCCCGAAGTCTTGCGTTTCGATTTCTCGCACTTCCAGAAGGTAACTTCCGAAGAACTTCGCGAGGTGGAGCGCGAGGTGAACCGCATGATCCGCAGCGACTTTAAGTTGGAGGAGAACCGCAACACCACCAAGGAGGAGGCTGCCGCAGCAGGTGCCATGATGCTCTT
>SAMEA104404097__coassemble_1701_pt1 | contig 17383 bp, 14 predicted proteins | sample SAMEA104404097__metabat2_high_PE_016 | metagenome-assembled genome bin SAMEA104404097 (sample SAMEA104404097) | Balaenoptera acutorostrata | reverse complement strand
ATCAACCACGAGTTGAAGACCCCGTTGGCGGTGATCCAAGCCACTTTGGAAACACTGATGAATCATCCCGAAATAGATGCTGCCCGCCGCCAAGACTTTGTGGCTCAATGTTATGCCAACAGCGAACGCTTGTGCAGGATGTTGAACGATGTGGCTACAATCACGCGCATGGACGAGGCGAAGGACCTCATCACGATGGAGCCTTTTGTGCTGAATCGCGTGGTGGAGGAGGTTGCGGATGAGATGGCTCTTTCGCTCCAAAATCAAGGCATGGAGCTGAAGATCGATATGCCCGACCGCATTGAGATGAACGGCAATCAGACCCTTGTGGGGTCGCTGTTCCGAAACTTGATCGACAATTCGATCGCCTATTCGGGCGGACATAAGATCGTGATCCGCGTGTTGCGCAATGCAGCCACGGAGTGCGAAATTTCCTTTTCCGATGACGGGCAGGGCGTTGAGGCGCATCACCTTGACCATCTTTTCGAGCGCTTCTACCGCATCGACAAAGGGCGGTCGCGCAAGTTGGGCGGCACGGGCTTGGGGTTGTCGATCGTCAAGAACACCGTGGTGCTCCACGGGGGCGTGATCCGAGCCCGACTCACCATTGCGGGCGGGTTGGAATTTGTCTTCTCATTAAAAAAATAGAAGAATATTTTTGTGCGAATCCGTTTTCGTTGCTTCGGTAGCGGGGACGGATGTTTTTTGTGCCTCTTTAGATCGGATGAATGTTTTACGGGTGGATGGGGTTGGTTAAATTGGGCGTTTCGATGATCGAAAAGGCATATTTTGCAGAAGAAAATTAAAGAAGAGTGAATAATCTCACAATAATTTTTTAACTTTGATCTATTAAGAAAACCAATTTTTTAAAATTATTTAACCAAAACCAATCTGTTATGAAATTAAAAACGATGTTATGGAGCTTGCTGGCTGTGCTGGTTTGCTCGTTGGGATCGGTCGGTTGTAGCGACGATGATGATCCTGTTGTACCCCCTACACCCGAAGCCAAAGATCCCGTATTGACAATTTCCCAATCGGTGATCGAGGCTGCCTCTGAAGGCGGTGTCTATTCGGTGAATATCAATTTGGAGAACCCCGTGCAGGGTCAGGTAGTTGAGGCTTCGACTTCGGCTGACTGGATTTCGGGCTTCGAGGCATCGGCTACGGCTGTGAAATTCAATGTTGCTGCCAATGCCGATGCAGCACGCGAGGCTCAGGTTACTTTGAAATACAAGGGCGCACAAGACGCTCGTTTCACGGTGAAGCAGGCCGGTAAGCAGGGCGGTGAGCCCGAAACGGGTGATGGTCCCAAGTTGGATCTGAAGGCACATTATGAGGCTTCTTCGAAGATGCTCTGTGTCGATATGGTTTGTACTTCGAAGGATGCCATCAAGGCTGTCTTCGGTATCGTGATGGCTGACGAACTCGATGAGTTGCTCAACAACGGCGAACCTTTGGAGAACATCCTCGATCCTGCAAATGGCGTGACTGAAGAGTTGGATGCCGAGTTGCTCGGTATCTTGAACGGCGAGGGCTTTGTCGATGAGGCTCTTGTAGCATGGAATGCACAGATCGCAGGTAAGAATGTGGCTGTATTGCTTCAGGCGTTCAACGCAAACGGTTCGACCTATGTCCGTTCGGATGCTTTGATCGAGGAGGGCGAAGCTCCTGCTCCCGGCGAGGGTCCCGCATTGGAGTTCAAGGGCTTGGCAGCTGACGGTCAGGTGGCATTCTTTGCTCGTTCGGCTACGAAGAATGTGGCTAAGGGCGAGATCTTTTTAGCTGACAAGAGTGCTTTTGAGCAGGCTTTGTCGCAGGTCGGTGACGATCTGAATAACTTGGCTGATGCTTTGGCAGGTAGCGGTCAGCAGTTGAATCCGCAGTGGGTTGATCTGATCAATAGCGATGAGGGTTTGCAGTTGAACCTCAATGAGGTAGATCCTTCGGTGCTCTACGCATCGCTCATTACGGTATTTGATGCCGAGAACCACCGCACGGTGGCTTACGCAACAGCAGAGCCCGATGGCTCAGAGCCTCAGCCCCAAGAGGGCAGCTTGGCTGTCGAGTTCAAAGTAGACGCTTCATCGGATGCTTTTTCGGTGTTTGCAATTTGCACCTCGAAGAATGCTTCGGAGGCACATATCGCATGGAATGAACCCGCTGTTTTGGACGAGATGATTGCCGGCGGTGCAACTTTGGAAAAGATCATGGACGAGACCATCAAGGGAGGCAAGGCTCAGAAGTTTGAGAGCTCTTGGGTGAAGAGCATGAACTCGGCTGAGGGTATCTCGCTGACTTTGGGTGCTGAACCTAATGTTTCGTTAGGCTTCTTGTTGAATGTGATGAATGCCGATGCCCGCGTAGTGAAGCGTGCCGATGCCACTACTCCCGAACCTTATACCGGTCCTTCGTATGTCAAGGCTTTGACCGATGCCGATTTTAAGGATTTGGTTTGGGATTTCGATGCCGACACGCAGTTTAAATTCAAGGGCAACAAACCCTGTGTTCTGGACTTCGGTGCTCCCGCATGGTGCGGTTGGTGTGTGAAATTGGAACCTGTGATGAACGAGGCTTCGGCTTTGTATAAGGATCAGATTGATTTCTATACGATCGACATCGACTATCATGCTAAGGCTCATCAAAAGATGGCTGCATTGACCGGTGCTGGTGACGGCGTGCCTTTGTTGATCATGGTGACGGCTGACGGCAAATATCAAGTAGTCGGCGGTTACATTCCTTTGACGGATATGAAGAACTATTGCAACCAAATGTTGGGCAAGGCTTCGCCCCGCGTTCCTTTCGCTTTGAACGCTTCGTTGGGTATGGCTCAGCTTGAGATGCCGGTTCGCCATGAGGTGGCTGTAAACAAGATTTCGCTTCCTTTGTATAAGAATGGTTGGATGAAATAATCCAATGCGTTGAGCGAGTTTCGCTTGCCCCCGCAAATTCCCTTTGTAGGATTTGCGGGGGCTTTTTGATGCCTTTGTGGAAATATGTCGGACGAAAATTGGGTGTGGGGCGAAAATGTTGTAAATTTGCACCGTAATAATTTTGCTATGACTATTGGAATCATCACTGCCATGTCGTCTGAACGGCGACAATTGGAAAAACAACTTGTAGAAGAGGAACGGATCGAATCGGCATCGTATGCCTATACTGCGGGGCGCATCGGCGAGAACCGCATTGTGCTGATGCAGAGCGGTATCGGCAAGGTTAATGCTGCGCTTGGTGCGCAAGATCTGATCTCTCGTTTTAAGCCCGATTGCATCATTTCAACGGGTGTTGCGGGCGGAATCGACTGCGGTGTGGAGGTGATGGATGTGGTCGCAAGCCGCGAACTGGTCTACCACGATGTGTGGTGCGGCGATGGCAACGAGTACGGACAGGTTCAGGGTATGCCGGCGCGTTATGCGGGTAATGAGGTGCTTTTGCAGACGGCTTTGGGGCTGAATACATCGACCAAAATTCATGGCGGTTTGATCTGCACGGGTGATAAATTCATCACGGATCGCTCTTCGTTGGATGCGATCAAGGAGAAGTTCCCCGAGGGCTTGGCGGTCGATATGGAGTCGGCGGCAATCGCGCAGGCGTGCCACATCGCGGGCGTGGAGTTTTTGAGTTTCCGCATCATCAGCGACAGCCCCGCGAAGACCACGAACCACGCGGCGCAGTATGCCGATTTTTGGACGGAGATGGCAGATCGTTCGTTCGGCGTGACCCGAACTTTTTTGGAGGCTTTACCGAATAAATTATAGAATATTATGAAAAAGATACCCAGTTTTATGATTGACCACACCCGTCTCAAGCGCGGCATCTATGTTTCGCGCCAAGATACAGTCGGCGGGGAGACGGTTACTACATTCGACATTCGTATGAAAGAGCCCAACCGCGAGCCCGCAATGAGCCCTTCGGCAATCCATACCATCGAGCATTTGGCTGCAACCTATCTGCGCAACGAACCCGTGTGGTCGGACAAGATTGTCTACTGGGGACCGATGGGTTGCTTGACGGGTAACTACTTGGTAATGAAAGGCGATCTGAAGTCGAGCGATATTCTTCGGCTGATGATCGATACCTTCCGCTTCATTGCCGATTACGAAGGCGAGATTCCCGGTGCAACTGAGCGCGATTGCGGAAACTACCTGCTTCAGAACCTGCCGATGGCGCGTTGGGAATCGAAGAAGTATGTAGAGGAAGTTTTGGAAAAGGCAACGGAGGAAAATTTGAATTATCCCGCTTGAATTTTCTGCTTTATAACGCATGAAAGAAGGCTGTATCCCATCAAAGGATGCAGCCTTCTTTCATATAAATTATTTTATCGGATCAAGAGTTCCGTAAAGTCGAATTTCAAGACATCGACCAAACCTTTGTCGGTAAGTTTCAACTCGGGAATCACGGGCAGTGCCATGAATGCCATCGAGATAAATGGCGCGCGGAACGGGCATCCCAACGCGCGGGTTTTGTCGCTCAAGCGTTGCCATTTTTCGGCAATCTCCTCGGCGGGCGCATCCGCCATCAAGCCCGCGATGGGGAGGGGCAATAAATCGACCGCCTCTCCGTCACATACGCCGATTCCGCCTTTGATCTCGATCAGCGCGTTGGCGATGCACACCATGTCGCGGTCGTTGGATCCGATCACCACGATGTTGTGGCTGTCGTGGGCGATGGTCGCACCGATTGCGCCGCGGCGGATATCGAAACCGCGGATGAACGCCACCTGCGGACGACCGTTGCCGTAGCGGTTGTAGACCATGATTTTCTGAATCGAGGGGTCGGTGTGCAGTTCCTCGGCGGTGGCGATTTCTGTGGCGGTGAACAGCTCGCCGTCAAACGCCTTGATGATCTTCGCGCGATCCTCCGTGATCTCGCAACGAATGTCGTCCTCGGTGATCGGTTGCGCCTTGAAATTGTTGGGCGCAGCGGGGTGCTCGTAGGGTAAAGTCAGCTCCGAATCGATCAAACCTTGCTCGGCGTTGTACACCTCGTGTCCCTTGATGACCGTGCGTACTACATTGAAATCGTGGAGGTTATCTACAGCAATGAAGGTTGCGGGGTCGCCTTCGCGCATCATGCCCGCAGGGATGCGGTAATGCTCCACGGGGTTCAGTGCAGCCGCCTGAAGCAGATCCCACACTGACAATCCGTGCGCCATTCCGCGGCGAACCAACGCATCGATATGACCCTGAATCAGATCATCGGGGTGCTTGTCGTCGGAACAGAGCATCGTCATCGCGGGATGCTCGCCGATGATGGGGTAGAGTGCCTCGAAGTTGCGCGCAGCCGAACCTTCGCGCACCAAAACTTTCATGCCCGCGGCGATCTTCTCGCGCGCCTCCTCAATCGAGGAACATTCGTGGTCGGTCGTTAAGCCCGCGCCGATGTATTTGCGGAGATTCTCGCCCAAAACACCCGGGGCATGTCCGTCAATCGGCTTGTGTGCTTCCTTTGCCGCAGCCAATTTCTGCCATGTGCCGGCATCATCTGCCAATACGCCGGGGAAGTTCATCATCTCCGCCAAGAACCAAAGATCATCGCGCTTGATCAGTTCGCGAGTTTGTGCGGCATCGATGCGCGCGCCCGCCGTTTCGAGGTGCGAAGAAGGCACGCACGAAGGCAGTCCGAAGTAGAATCCGAAACGCGAATTGCGGGCGTTATTGACCATAAAATCAATGCCTTCCACACCCAAAACATTGGTGATTTCGTGCGGGTCGCAGATCGCCACTGTCACGCCGTGGCGCACCGCAATGCGCGCAAAATGCACGGGCAGCATCAGCGAACTTTCGATGTGAATATGCGCATCGACCAATCCCGGCAGATAGTAGGGCGCATCTTCGGCAACGCTTTCGATCGGGCGAATCTCGGCGATCCGCCCCTTCTCGACAACAATCTCCCCCGCGAAAAACCTCTTCTCGCGAATATCGACAATATGACCCGTATATGTGGTTGTTTTCATCTCGCTTTTTGTGTTAATTGTCCTACAAATATAGTTTTATATTTTGGATTTCTTGTTGCTCTTGATACACTTTTGTGTGCCGTGCGGACTTGTTGTACAAAATTTGAAATAGGTAGAAACAAAAAAACGACCACGATGATTATCGTAGTCGTTTTTGAAGTACCCCCTCAGGGGCTCGAACCCTGGACCCCAACATTAAGAGTGTCGTGCTCTACCAACTGAGCTAAAGAGGCATGCGAATCATTTCCTGATTGCGAGTGCAAAGATAAGGCGAATTTCCTTATCCTCCAAATATATTTTCAATTTATTTTGCAATAATTTTGCGGAAATCCCGTTACCCGTTGATCGATAGCGGTTTAGCGCGTAAAAAATATTTTATCCGTATTCCACTCCCCGCCGCCATCGGTATAGATGATCGGTCGCGGATCGTTGTGTTGCTTCAATCGGAGGAAGGTTTCGTAGAGGTTTATACCGTTCGCCGACTCGCGCGCCATCGAAAACGCGATGACGGACGGATGGCGTTTGGTGGCGTGGAACGCCTTTTCGGCGCGTTTTACGAACTCTTCCTGCCAAGCCGGATCGTTGGAGGGGTTGCCGCCTTTGCGGCGTGAAGAACCGCTTAAATGGGTGTCGATGGGTACTTGTGCCACCACATACATGCCCACGCGGTCGCAGTAGTCGTAGAACCCGCGGCGAACTGCCCCCGGCTCCATCACCAGAAGATTCACGCCCGAGAGCTTCAGATCATCGATCTCGCGGTTGGTGAGCGTAGGCTTTGCAGTCGCCGCCTTGAACTCGCCCTTTTCGCCGTTGATCATCAGCCCCTCGTCTGTCTGCTGCACCAAGCAGAAGCCGATTTCCATCTTGACAAACTCCACAAAACGCCCTTCGTGTTGGGTCTTGACACGCAGGGTGTAGCGTTTCGGGTTGCGGTCGCTCCACATCATCGGGTAGGGGATACGCGCCAAAAAGCGCAGCGTGTCCTCGCCTTTGAGGTTGAGCGTAACTTCCTGATGTCCCATGAAAACGCGCTCGCCGAGGGGCGATTCAAGCGTGTAGTAGAGGTGCGAAGTTCGGGTGTTGAGCGCATCGCTTTTTACCACGATGCCCACTTCGGCTATGGCCTCGCGGGTCGCATTGTCGCTGCGCCAAGTGCGGGTCAAGATGTCGCGGATGTGCATCTTGGGCGGGGCAACCACGCGCACAGCACCCAAGAACGGCTCTGACGAGCTCTTCCAATCCTCCAAGCGGGCAAACTCCTGCTCGGAGAGGATCTCTATCTCGACCGTGTTCTGTCCCTCGCGCACCGCCTTCGAGATGTTGAACTGGCCCGCCAAGGCGCCCACGGTGTTCTCCTCGATCTCGGTGCCGTTCACGCGCACGGCGTAAGCCCCCGAAGCGGCATCGACATCCAAAAGCACCTGTCGGTTTGCCCATGCAAAGGGCATGGTGAACCGTGACGAGAATTTCGCGCCCTCGCGTGTCCAATCGCGAAGATGGGTGGTGTAGCGGTTATCGGCTTCGGTGTCAGCTGTTTCAGCCTCTTGCTCCGTGGAATAGATCACCATCGGTCCCGATGTGGGCTTGGCGTAATTCACGCCGGGAAGGGTTTGTGCCGCAAGTCCCGTGAACGAAAATAGGAATATTATAGAAAGAATTTTGCGCATAATGTTGTATATTTGTGGTAAAGATACACATTTAAACCGAATTTGCGATGAACAACCTGCCAAAACTCAATTTTCCCTCCATCCGTCTCAGAGCCCGCCGCCGTGAGGGGCGCATCGAGGTGTGGGATGAGTTGCGCGGTATGTACTTGGTCTTGACCCCCGAGGAGTGGGTGCGCCGTCATGCGGTCGACTATCTTCTGAAGTCCTGCAAAGCACCTTTAAGGAGCATTGTCGAGGAGTATCCCGTGCGGCTTAACGGTCAGTCTCAACGGGCTGACATTGTGGTCTTAACGGCTGGTGGCAACCCGCTTTTGGTGGTCGAATGCAAAGCACCCGAGGTCGCCATCTCGCAACAGACTTTCATGCAGGTTGTGCGCTACAATTCGGTGTTGGGCGCGCGCTATGTCGCCATGACCAACGGGCTGAAGCACTTCTGTTTCGAGTGTGTGGACGGCGAATATGTCCGCATGAACGCCTTCCCCGAGTTGGGTTGAATCCCCTCGGTTTAGATTGTTTCCGACTCCAAGTTCCGGAATTTCTTGTCGATGTATTTCTGAAAAGTTTCCTTGTAAATCTCGCCGATCGGCACATACTCCGTGTCGCTCAAAAACACGCGTCCGCGAACATACGCCTTGATGTAATCCAAGTTCACGATGTACGACCGATGCACGCGCATAAACCGCTCCGAGGGGAGGGCTGCCTCCATGTTCTTCAAGCGGAAAAGGGTCGTGATGGAGGTGTTGTCCGAAAGGTGGATGCGCACATATTCGCCCTCGCTTTCGAGGTAAACGATCGTGCTGATTTTAACGAGCGACACCTTGTAATCAGCCTTGACGGAGATGTATTCTCGATCCTCGGGCAGGGCTTCGCTTACGATCGTATCTGTTTGATTGCGTTGGTTTTGGCGCAGTTCGTAGAGTGAGTTCGCTTTGGCTGCGGCACGGCTGAAATCGGCAAAAGCAAAGGGTTTCAAGAGGTAATCGACCGCATCGAGTTTGAAGCCCTCGATGGCGTATTCGGAGTAGGCGGTGGTGAAGATCACCATCGGGCGGTTGATGAGTGTGCGCACGAAATCCACGCCGTTGAGATCGGGCATATTGATGTCGCAAAACACCAAATCGACCGCTTGACGCGCCAACAATTGCTGGGCATCGATGGCGTTGTTGCAGGTGGCAACGAGTTCCAAATAGGGAATCTTCGATATGTAGGTTTTGATCTGTCGGAGCGCTAACGGCTCGTCGTCGATGGCGATACATTTAAGCATGGAGTGAGGGTATTATGAGTTTTACATGATAGGTGTCGTTCTCTTCGCGGATGTCGAGCGTATAGTTCTTCGATCCGTAGATGAGTTCCAAGCGTTTGCGCACATTTTCCAAACCGATTCCCGCCGTAGGCTTTTTCTTCAGTTGCGGGTGAATGCTGTTGCGGAAGTGTGCCACCACCTTGTCGCCCTCGACCTCCAGATTGAGGTGGATGAACGAGGGGCGGTTGTAGCTGATGCCGTGCTTGAAGGCATTCTCCACAAAAACGATGAGCAGCAGCGGGGGAATCGCCACATGCTCCGAAAGGTTCTCGGGGTGATCCACACGGATGTCGATGGCATCGGTGTAGCGGATGCGCATCAGTTCGATATAGTTTTTCAGAAACTGGATGTCGTTTGCCAAGGAGATCTTCTCGCTGCCCGAATCATAGAGCACATAACGCATCATTTTCGACAGCTCGATGACTGTGTTTTTGGCGGTTTCTGCATCGATGTCGATCAGCGCATGGATGTTGTTGAGTGTGTTCATGAAGAAGTGCGGATTGATCTGATATTTCAGATAATCCATCTCGGCTTGGAGGTTTTGTCGCTTGAGTTGTTCCATCTTCTGCTCATCGCGGATCGACTGATACATGAGCTTGATGCCCGTGTTGGCACCGACCATGAAAAAGCCCAAAATCACATTCCAATACATCTCCAGATCGGTGAACGAAGCCTTGTGCGGTGCGCCATCGTGGGGGAGTTCGATGATGGGCTGTATGGAATTGTAGTCTTCGTAAATATCTACCAGCCAGAATGTTCCGACCACCAGCAGAATGTTGCACACGAGGTAGATGCGGTAGCGGTGCTTGAGCATGAAGATGGGCGCAATGAGGTTGTTGTGCACCAAAAAGATGAAGAAGTAGGGGGCGATTTTGCGCCACGCGATGGAGACATTCTCGAAGCTGATGTGCATCTCCGACATCATCTGCGAGTTCAGAACCGGCACCAAAATGATGGCAGTCCACACCATCACATAGAGCAGGTTTTCGCCAATGGTTTGTTTCTTCGTGATTTTCATAACCCGACAAAGATACGCAAATTTTTTGAGAGCAGTTACTCGTTTTGGACGCGAAGCAGATCTATTTCCGAAAGTGAGGGCGTAGGCACGGTGTGGACGGCTTTCTGAAGGATCATCTCGGGGCTGTCTCTTTTATATATAAGGTGGGTCGGGCGTAACGGCAACTCCTGCGCCGAAACCGACACCGCGGCACATACCGCGAAAAGAAGGGCGAAAACAGATTTCATGGGAATATTAGTTTGGAGCAAAGATACAAAAAAAGATCGACCGCAATCGCTTGTCGGCCGATCTTCTCAACAAAAGCTTATGTTTCCTTATTTTGTCAGTTTTACGCGCTTCAAGCGGAGACTGTTCGTCACCACGCTCACGCTGCTGAATGCCATCGCCGCACCGCCGATCATGGGGTGGAGCAGGAAGCCGCACACGGGGTAGAGGATACCCGCCGCGATCGGCACGCTGATCGTGTTGTAGATGAACGCCCAGAACAAGTTCTGATTCAAGGTGCGCATCGTGGCTCGCGACAAACGGATCATCTCCGAGATCTTGCGCAAGTCCGAAGCAAGGATCGTAACCTGCGCCGAATCCACAGCGATGTCGGAGCCTTGACCCATGGCGATACTCAGATCGGCAGTCGCCAATGCCGCGCTGTCGTTGATGCCGTCACCGACCATCGCAACGCGCTTGCCATCAGCCTGCAACTGCTTGATATACGCCGCTTTATCCTGCGGAAGTACGCCCGCCTTGACTTGCGTGATGCCCGTCTTGCGCGCGGCAACTTGAGCCGATGCTTCGTGATCGCCCGTCAAAAGGCAGACCTCGATGCCCATCTCGCGGAGTTGATCCACCGCCTCCTTCGAGGAGGATTTGATGCGGTCGTTCAGCGCCAAAAGAGCCACTACGCGCTCCTCATCGGCGAACCAAACGAGGGTGTGCGCTTCCTTGAGCCATGCCTCGGCTTGCGCTTCAAACTTCGGCTCGATCTTCATGCCTTGTTTTATGAGCGAAGAGCCGTTGCCCACATAGTAGGCACGCCCGGCGACCTTTCCCCTCACGCCTTCGCCCGCCACATTGATAAAGTGATCGATCTGAGGCTCTTGTGCATCTTTTAGCGACTCTGCCACGGCTTCCGCCAAAGGGTGATTTGAACGGCGTTCCAAACCCGCCAAGATGCCCTTCAGCTCAGCGGATTCCTCTGCCCAGAGGGCATCGGCCACTTCGGGGCGACCCTCGGTCAAAGTACCCGTCTTGTCCAAAACCACCGTGTCGATCTGTCGTGCCGTTTGCAGACTTTCGGCATCCTTAATCAAGATGCCCGCTTCGGCTCCGCGACCGATGCCGACCATGATGGCGGTAGGCGTTGCCAAACCCAAAGCACACGGACACGCGATCACCAACACGGTCATCATCGTGAGCAATCCGTGCTCAAACCCGCTCTCGGGTGCGAGGAAATACCATGCGCAGAATGCAATGACGGCAATGGCGATGATTGCCGGAGCGAAGATGCCCGCCACCTTATCGACCACATTCTGAATCGGAGCGCGGCTGCCTTGCGCCTGCTCGACCATGCGGATGATCTGCGCCAAAACCGTCTCGTTGCCCACCTTCTCGGCGCGGAAACGGAACGATCCGTCGCGGTTCGATGTGCCCGAAAAGACCTTTTCGCCTGCATGCTTAAACACAGCCACGGGTTCGCCGCTCAACATACTTTCATCGACATACGATTCGCCCTCCACGACCGTGCCGTCCACCGCGATGCGCTCTCCGGGGTGAACCACAACGATGTGTCCGCGCTCGATACGCGAGACGGGAATCTTTCGTTCGCCCTCATCATCTACGATCGTCACGCGCTTGGGTTTCAAGCCGATCAGTCGCTCGATGGCAACCGAGGTGCGTTGTTTGGCGCGTTCCTCCAAGGTGCGCCCCAACAGGATGAAGGCAATCAGTCCGCTTGCCGTCTCAAAATAGAGGTGCGACTCGATGCCGTGTGCCTCCCAAAATTTGGGGAAGAAAAGGTTGAATACACTGAACAGATAGGCGATGCCCGTGCTGGTGGCAACGAGTGAATCCATGTTGAAGCTCAGGTGCAGGAGCTGTCGCCACGCATTGATGAAGAACTCGCGACCGAACACAAACAGCGATATGGTCGATGCGATCCACACGGCGTAAGGCACCCATGCGATATGTACAAAGAACATGCTCCCGACCATAATCACTACCGCCAAGATCCACGCACCGAGGCACGACCGCTTCAATTGTTCGTAATGCTGCTTGCGCAGTTCTTTGGCTTTGGCGGCGGCTTGGTCCGAGTCGTCCGTCAAGAGGTCGTAGCCCGCCGCACGCACGGCAGCCTTGAGTCTTTCGATGGAGCATTGCTCCTCATCGAACGAGATACGGGCGGTCTGCGCAGCGAAATTCACGCCCGCCTCACGCACGCCCTCCACTTCGTGTAGCGTCTTATCGACACGCACGGCACATCCCGCACATCCCATGCCCACCACGGGCAGGGTGCAGGTCTTTATTTTTGCTTTTTTGTTTTCCATAGCGCAAAGATAGCGCTCGTGGACGGGTGGGGTGTTATATAATTATGGATATGATTTATAAGATTCCGCCTTAGATCTCATCGAGGGTCTTTAAACCCTTCTCCTTCGATTGGCGAAACGCCGTGGGTGACATCCCCGTGACATTGCGAAATTGTGCGCTCAGATGCGCCACACTCGAATAATGGAGCTTGTCGGCAATCTCGCTGACGGTCATCTCGCCGTAGGTCAAGAGTTCCTTGACACGCTCGACCTTCTGCGCCACACAGTATTTCTCGATCGTGGTGCCGTTTACCTCGCTGAAGAGTTTGCTCAGGGCGCTGTAATCGCGGTGAAGGCGTTGGCTCAGATAGTCCGACAAGTTTTCCTCCTCGGGGTCGTTTTGGTAGTGGACACGCTCGATGATCGCCGTGCGGATTTCGTCGGCAAGGAGCTGCTGCCGGTCGTCCAACAGTTCGAAGCCGAACGCCTCGAATCGGGGCCGGAGTCTGGCGCGGTCTTTGTCGGTCAGTACCCCGGCTACGACCGCCTTGCCCAATTCCACTTCGAGCGGGGTGCAACCTTCCTTTTGGAGCAGATCCCTAACGAACATGATGCACCGCGGGCAGACCATATTTTTGATGTGTAACTCGGTTTTTTGTGCCATCGTTTTTATCGAAGAATTGCAACAAAGTTAGAAAAAAATTGCAAATCGCGGTATCAATTTTGAATTTTGTCTGAAAAATACCCGAATCCGTGTCGGGAATGGGAGTTTTTAAAGAAAATAACAAACTCAAATTTTGAATTTTGAAGGGAGGTTCGTACCTTTGTACACTATTTTGTGCACAATGTCAGACAACAATAAAGAAATACTTGAAAACATCCAAGATCAGGAGTACAAATATGGCTTCACGACCGACATCGAAACCGACAAGATCCAAAAGGGTCTTTCGGAAGAAGTCATCCGACTGATCTCGGAGAAGAAAGGCGAGCCCGAGTGGATGACCGAGCGTCGCCTTAAAGCCTATCGTTATTGGCTTACGCTGACCCCGCCGACTTGGGGTCACCTTTCTATTCCCGAAATCAACTATCAGGACATCATTTACTACGCCGCACCCAAGCAGACCAAGAAATTGGATTCGATGGATGAGGTCGATCCCGAATTGAAGCGCACCTTCGATAAACTGGGCATCCCGTTGGAGGAGCAGATGGTCTTGGCAGGCGTGGCGGTCGATGCCGTCATGGACTCGGTTTCGGTGAAAACGACCTTCAAAAAGACCCTTGCGGAGAAGGGCATCATCTTCTGCTCGATCTCCGAGGCGATCAAGAATCACCCCGACCTGATCAAGCGCTACTTGGGTTCGGTTGTGCCCTACAAGGATAACTACTATGCAGCGCTCAACGCCGCGGTGTTCTCCGACGGTTCGTTCTGCTACATCCCCAAGGGCGTGCGTTGCCCGATGGAGCTTTCGACCTATTTCCGCATCAATGCGGCAGAAACGGGTCAGTTCGAGCGTACCTTGATCGTGGCGGATGAGGGTGCTTATGTCAGCTATTTGGAGGGTTGTACCGCTCCGATGCGCGATGAGAATCAGCTGCACGCCGCTGTGGTCGAGATCATCGTGGAGAAGGATGCCGAGGTGAAATATTCCACGGTGCAGAACTGGTACCCCGGCGACAAGAACGGCAAGGGCGGTATCTATAACCTCGTGACGAAGCGCGGTATGGTACGCGAGAATGCGCGTCTGTCGTGGACGCAGGTCGAGACAGGTTCGGCGATCACATGGAAATATCCGAGCTGCGTTCTGGCGGGCGACAATTCGGTGGGCGAGTTCTATTCGGTGGCAATCACCAACAACTATCAGCAAGCCGATACGGGTACCAAGATGATCCACATCGGCAAGAACACCCGCAGCCGCATCGTGTCGAAGGGTATTTCGGCGGGCAGGAGCGAGAACTCCTACCGCGGACTGGTGAGCGTGGCGAAGAAGGCGGACAATGCCCGCAACTACTCGCAATGCGACTCGCTTTTGATCGGCGATAAGTGCGGCGCACACACCTTCCCCGAGATTGATGCCCGCAACCGCACGGCGGTGCTGGAGCATGAGGCGACCACTTCGAAGATTTCGGATGATCAGCTCTTCTACTGCAACCAACGCGGACTTTCCACGGAGGATGCCGTGGGACTGATCGTGAACGGCTATGCCCGCGAGGTGCTGGCGAAGTTGCCGATGGAGTTTGCCGTGGAGGCTCAAAAACTGCTGTCGATCAGCTTGGAGGGATCGGTAGGTTAGACTTTTTATTCAATTTTAGAGAAAGATTTTAAGAGATATGTTAAGCGTTAAAAATCTGCATGCAACGGTTGAAGGCAAGGAGATCCTTCGCGGTATCAACCTTGAGGTGAAACCGGGCGAGGTACACGCCATCATGGGTCCCAACGGATCGGGTAAATCGACTTTGGCATCGGTGTTGGCGGGCAACGAGAAATTCACCGTCACCGAGGGTTCGGTCGAGTTCATGGGTAAGAATCTTTTGGAGATGTCGATCGAGGATCGCGCCCGCTTGGGTCTGTTCCTCGGCTTCCAGTATCCGGTGGAGATCCCCGGCGTTACGATGGCGAACTTTATGAAATTGGCGGTCAATGAGCAGCGCAAGTTCCGTGGCGAAGATCCGCTGACGGCGGGCGAGTTCCTGCGCCTGATGAAGGAAAAGAGCAAGGTCGTGGAACTGTCGTCGAAACTCACTTCACGCGCCGTAAACGAGGGTTTCTCGGGCGGTGAGAAGAAGAAGAACGAGATCTTCCAGATGGCGATGCTCGATCCCAAACTGGCGATCTTGGATGAGACCGATTCGGGTCTGGACATCGATGCCCTGCGTATCGTGGCAACGGGTGTCACGAAGCTCCACACCAAGGATAACGCCACGGTCGTGATCACGCACTACCAGCGTCTGTTGGACTACATCGTGCCCGATGTGGTTCATGTCCTGTACCACGGTCGCATCATCTACACGGGTGATAAGACCTTGGCTTTGAAACTCGAGAAAGAGGGCTACGACTGGCTCATCAACCAATATCAAGACTAATGAAAGCACTGCAAGAAATCATCGAAGGGTTCGCTCCCGTTGGCGCTCATCTTGAGGTCGCGGGTCTTGAGGCGCAACCCTATGCGGCGATCGACCCTCGGAAGGTGAGCGTTGAGCTCAAAGACGAGGCTTCGGCGCGTATTGTGGTGCTCCACACCAAAGCCGAGGAATGCGCGATGCGGATCAAGGTCGGCCGTTCGGCTTCGTTGGAGCTGACCGAGCTGTTCTTGGCTGAGGTCAAGTCGGATGCGGAGATCGAGCAGAAAGAAGGTTCGCAATGCCATGTAACGAGTGTTGCGCTCGCGGGTTCGGAGTGCGAGATGCGCATGAACCTCAATGCACCCCATGCCGAGAATACCCTCCACGGGCTGTTTATCGTGGGCGATGAGGAGAAATACTCATTGAACCTTTTGACCCGTCATAATATGCCCGACTGCACGAGCAATTCGGCGGTGAAGGGCGTTGCGGGCGATGAGGCAAAGGGTCGTTTTTATGGCTTGGTTTATGTTGCTCCCGATGCACAACGAACTGATGCACAGCAACAAAGCCGTAATATTCTGTTGAGCGAGGATGCTCAAATCGATACCAAACCTCAGTTGGAAATCTATGCCGATGATGTGAAGTGTACCCACGGCGCAACGGTCGGTCAGATGGATGATGAGGCGATTCTTTATATGCGTCAGCGCGGTCTGAGCGAGTTGCAGGCACGCGCACTTCAGATCGAAGGCTTCGCTTCGGATGTCGTCTGCCACTCGGGTGTGGAGGTGCTGCATGAGCCTTTGATGGAGTTGGTGCGCGCCAAAATGGAACAAATGTAGGCTCATGTACGATGTAGAAACTTTACGCAAGGAATTTCCGCTGCTCGCGCTTGAGGTCTACTCCAAACCGCTGACCTACTTCGACAACGGGGCCACGGCGCAGAAACCGCGTGCGGTGTTGGATGCCGTCGATCGCGTTTACCGATCGTTGAACGGCAACATCCACCGCGGGGTGCATTACCTTTCGGAGGAGTGCACGGCGTGGTACGAGGCTTCGCGTCAAGAGATTGCGCAGTTCATAGGCGCACGCGAAAAGGAGGAGGTCATCTTCACGGCGGGTGCTACGGCATCGCTCAATACGGTGGCGCAGGCGTGGGGATCGAAGTTCGTTCACGCGGGCGATAATATCGTGGTGAGTGAAATGGAGCACCACTCCAACATCGTGCCGTGGCAGTTTGTTGCCGAGCGCACGGGGGCTGAGATCCGCGTGTTAGAGTTTGACGACCGAGGTGCGCTCCGCATGGAAATGCTTGACTCGCTGATCGATGCACATACCAAGGTGGTGGCTGTTACGCAGGCATCGAATACTTTGGGAACGCGACCCGACTTAAAGCCAATCATCGAGGCTGCCCATCGTGTGGGTGCGATTGCGGTGGTCGATGGATGTCAAGGCGTGGTGCACGGCGGGGTGAATGTGGCGGAGCTGGATTGCGATTTCTACGCCTTTTCGGGACATAAACTCTATGCGCCCACGGGCATCGGTGTGCTTTACGGCAAGCGCGAATTGTTGGAAGCCATGTCTCCGTTCTTGGGCGGCGGCGATATGGTCGATCGCGTGTCGTTCGCCAAAACCACCTACGCACCGATCCCGCTCAAGTTTGAAGCCGGCACCTCCAATTTTGTGGGTGCTATCGGTTTGGGTGAGGCGGTGAAGTTTCTCCAGACACTTGACCTCGAGGAGGTTGAACGCTATGAACACGAATTGATGGACTATGCGGCGGAGGGCTTGAAGCAGATCGAAGGACTGCGGATCTATGGCGAGACTGCCGATAAATGCGCCATCATTTCGTTCAATATCGCGGGG
>SAMEA104404097__coassemble_1680_pt1 | contig 17563 bp, 11 predicted proteins | sample SAMEA104404097__metabat2_high_PE_016 | metagenome-assembled genome bin SAMEA104404097 (sample SAMEA104404097) | Balaenoptera acutorostrata | reverse complement strand
CTACCCTTTATTTAACCCGCTGAAAAATTATTTCGATGCCTCAACGGAAACCTTGCGGAATTCCTTCATGAGCTTCGAAATTTCGAGAGCAGATTTACGAGCACGCGTACCTGCAGCCTTGTTGTTCTTTTCTACTTGAGCTGCTGCGTTTTGAGCAAATACTTCGTACTCGGCCTGGATTTTTTCAACTAATTCTTTCATGTCTTTTTTATTATTTGGGGGTTATTTCTTTGCAAAGTTAAAAAAAATAATCATTTAATCAACCCCATGTTATGTATTTTTCGACAATTTTAAACGATTTCCCCTATTTTTAGGTAAAAAGTACGAATAGAGGCGAAATAAATCCACCATAAAAAACGACAAACGCCGTTACCGTGAAATGCCATAGATAATTGAATTTAAGCAAAAAACGAGCCTGTTTCTTCCCAAAATTCCCCAAAGCCACTCCGATCAAAATCCGTCATTGATGTCCCTGCTTCGATGAGGATTTTTCAACGACAAACCGCAGCCAAACAAACACAGCCCCGCAATACCTAAATATAGGGATTGTTATTTCGGAGAGAAAAATGTACCTTTGCGCCACTAAAAGATATATTATCTATGCGCCTTTCTGAATTAAAAACGGGCGAATCCGCCACCATCATCAAGTTTTTAGGTCACGGAGGTTTCCGCCGCCGCATCATGGAGATGGGATTTGTCCACGGGCAACGGGTTGAAGTTCTGCTGAACGCCCCGCTCAAGGACCCGATCAAATACAAAATCATGGGTTACGAAATCTCGCTTCGCCGCAGTGAAGCCGAGATGATTGTCGTGGTATCCGACAAGGAAATCCATCAACAACTTGCTCAAGGCGAGCAGACGGTGCTGCATCAGCACCAATCGAGCGGCACGAGCGAGATCACATCGAAGGATGATCTTTTTGCGCAGGATGCCCACAAGATCATCGATGACCGCCACAAGAACATTGCGGTGGCTTTGGTCGGTAATCCCAACAGCGGCAAGACCTCATTGTTCAACGCCATTTCAGGCGGTCGTGAGCATGTGGGCAACTACGGCGGAGTGACGGTGAGTGCCAAGATCGGTCATTGCACCTACAAAGGCTATCATTTGCAGATCACCGACCTGCCGGGTACTTACGCCCTTTCGGCTTATACACCCGAGGAGCGCTATGTCCGCGCACACATTGCCGAGGAGCTGCCCGATGTGATCATCAACACGGTGGTGGCTTCGAACTTGGAGCGCAACCTCTACCTCACAACCGAGCTGATCGACATCAACCCCCGTATGGTGGTTGCACTGAATATGTATGATGAATTGGATGCCAGTGGCGACCAATTAGATTACGAGACCTTGGGCAGTATGCTCGGGGTGCCGATGGTGCCGATCGAGGCGCGTAATAATAAAGGTATCGAAGAGTTGCTCGACACGGTGATCGCCGTGTATGAGAACCGCGACGAACGCGTGCGCCACATCCACATCAACCAAGGCCCCGTGATGGAGGATTGCTTGCAGCGTCTGAAGACCGCGATGGCTGAAAACCGCGATGAACTGCCGAAGATCTTCCCCCCGCGCTACTACGCGATGCGTATGTTGGAAGGCGATGCACAAGTCGAGGAGCAGATCAAGGACTGCAAACACTATGCAGAATGGGCTAAGATCCGCGATGTGGAGGCGAAGAAGATCCTCGATGCGTTGGATGAGGATATAGAAACGGCGTTTGCCAATCAGAAATACGGATTCATCTCGGGTGCTTTGAAGGAAACTTTCACCGAGGGCAAGAAGGAGAACTTGCGGACCACGACCATCATCGATGCGTTCGTGACGCACAAGTTGTGGGGTTTCCCGATCTTCCTTGCGCTCATGTGGTTCATGTTTTGGTGTACCTTTACCATCGGTGCGATTCCGCAAGGGTGGATCGCCCAATTATCGGATCTGTTGAGCGGGTTGGTTACGACCTACATGCCCGAAGGTGCGCTGCGCGACATGTTGGTCGATGGCGTGATTGGCGGTGTGGGTTCGGTGATTATCTTCCTGCCGAACATCATGATCCTCTATCTGTTCATCTCGTTCATGGAGGACTCGGGCTATTTGGCGCGAGCAGCGTTTATCATGGACAAGGTGATGCACCACATCGGTGTGCACGGCAAATCGTTCATCCCGATGATTATGGGCTTCGGTTGTAATGTACCTTCGATCATGGCGTGCCGCACCATCGAGAGCCGCAGCTCGCGCTTGATCACCACGCTCATCACGCCGTTTATGTCGTGCTCGGCGCGTATTCCGATTTTCTTGGTCTTCGCCGGCGCATTCTTCCCCGCAAATGCCGGGCTGGTGATGTTCGGGCTCTATGTATTCGGCATATTGATGGCGGTCTTGACTGCAAAGTTGCTGCGCAAGACCTTGTTCCCCGTCGATGAGACTCCGTTTGTGATGGAGCTTCCGCCCTACCGCCTGCCGACTTGGAGAACCACTTTGTCGCACATGTGGGACAAGTGCGCACAATACCTCAAGAAGATGGGTGGTCTGATCTTGGTGGCTTCGATCGTGGTGTGGTTCTTGAACTACTACCCGCAGACCGAAAATGTCGAGGTGGGTTCGACCGAACACAATGAAAATTCCTACTTGGGTCGCATGGGTAAAACCTTGGAGCCCGTATTCACGCCGCTCGGTCTGAACTGGAAGGCGGGTATCGCCATCGTGTCGGGTCTTCCCGCCAAGGAGGTCGTGATCAGTACGCTCGGCGTGTTGTACCCCTCAACAGATGACACCTCGGCTGTTTCCACCGAAGAACTTTCGGAAGAAGAGGAAGCCGATCGTCTGATGCACTTGCTGCCCAAGACGGGCGACTTCACCTCGGCATCGGCTTTGGCATTCCTGATCTTCACCCTACTCTATCTGCCGTGCATCGCCACGATCGTTGCAATCGGCTCGGAGGCAGGTTGGAAATGGGCGTGCGCGTCGTTGGTGTATAACACGACCTTGGCTTGGATCGTTTCGTGGATCGTTTACCGAATCGCTTTATTGTTCTAACTATGGATTGGCAAAACTTAATCGTAGCACTCATCGGTCTTGTGGTCGTGGTGCTGGTAGGAAGATGGGTCTATAATTTGTTCCGCAAAGACCGCAGAGGCGGCTGCTCATGCTGCGGAGGGTCAAGCTGTACCTGCTCCCAACATAAAGAGGAAGAAAATTCTAAAAAAGGAGAAAAATAAACTTTGAAGTTCATAAAAAAATTGCTTTGACTGTTTTTTCAGTCGAAGCAATTTTTTTTATCCTCTAAATATACTATTTTTGTGAAATATTTCGTGTAAAACAACAAAAACAGTAGTATGGATTGGTTTACAAACCTTTTATTTAATCCCGACGGAGTTGGAGTTGCCCACATTGTGCTCACCTTTTCGGTAGTCATCACGCTGGGTATTCTGCTGGGAAAAATCCGTGTTGCCGGCATCTCGTTAGGCATCACATGGATTCTGTTCGTCGGCATCATACTCAGTTCTTTGGGCATGCGGGTGGAAGGAAATGTGCTGCATTTCATGAAGGAATTCGGCTTGATTCTTTTCGTCTTCTCCATTGGATTGCAGGTGGGGCCGAGCTTTTTCTCCTCCTTCAAGCAAGGAGGTATGACCTTGGTGGGATGCGCCACAGCCATCGTGTTCTTGGGCGTTGCCACCGCTTACATCATCCACCTTTGCACGGGTATTCCGATTCCCACAATGGTCGGTGTGCTTTCGGGTGCAGTTACCAACACCCCCGGTCTTGGTGCGGCACAGCAGGCTTATACCGATGCCACGGGTATCGCTGACCCGACCATCGCATTGGGTTACGCCGTGGCTTACCCGTTGGGTGTTGTCGGTATCATCTTGTCGATGCTCATCGTGCGTTTCGTATTGGGCGTGAAGTTCGAAAAGGAAGACGAGGAACTGAATCGTATGTCGGATGCCAACAAGGAAGCCGATGTTATCTCGGTTGCGTTCGACAACAAAGCGTTGGATGGCAAGATGCTGATGGACATCCGCCGCTTGGTTGACCGCCAGTTCGTCATTTCGCGCGTGATGCACATGAATAAGGAAGACCACAAGAACGACAAGGGCGCCACACACATGCCGATGGGCGAAGTTGTGATCGCCGATGCCCAGGTGCGCGTTTCGACGGGCGACCGCCTGTGGGTGGTCTGCAACCACGAGGACAGCGATGCCATCGTTGCATTCTTGGGTCATAAGGTCGAGATGACCGATGAGGATTGGGGCAACAACATCCCCGAGTCGGATTTGGTTTCGCGCCGTATCTTGATCACGCAGTCGTCGATCAACGGCAAGAAGTTCTCCGATCTGAAGATCCGTTCGCGTTACGGCATCAACATCACCCGCATAAACCGTGCCGGTGTGGACTTGATCCCCTATCAGGGCTTGGAGTTGCAGGTCGGTGACCGCGTAATGGTCGTAGGTCCGAAGCAGGAGGTCGAGGAAGTTGCCAAGATGTTGGGTAACGAGTTGAAGAAGCTTAACCACCCCAACTTGGTTACGATCTTCATCGGCTTGGCTTTGGGTATGTTGCTCGGCTCGATTCCTCTGTTGCATGTTCCGCAGCCCGTCAAGTTGGGCTTGGCAGGCGGCCCGCTGATCATAGCTATTTTGATCGGTCGTTTCGGTCCGCACTTCCACTTGGTGACCTACACCACGATGAGTGCCAACCTCATGTTGCGTGAGATCGGTATCTCGCTGTTCTTGGCCGCCGTCGGTTTGGGCGCAGGCGAAGGCTTTGTAGATGCAGTAGTCAATAAGGGCGGTTATCTGTGGATCGGCTACGGCTTCCTCATCACGGTTATTCCGTTGTTGATCGTAGGCTTTGTAGCGCGTATCTGGCTCAAGATGAACTACTACACGCTGATGGGTCTTATGGCAGGTTCGATGACCGATCCTCCGGCATTGGCTTACGCCAACGGCACAGCAGGTAACGATATGCCTGCCGTAGGTTATTCGACGGTCTATCCCGTTGTGATGTTCCTGCGTGTGCTCACGGCACAGATCTTTATTCTGTTTGCATTGGGTTAATCCCCTCAAAGCAATAGATCAAACGATCCTCCGAGTTTCGACTCGGGGGATTTTTTTGTGCCGTATGCGAAATGCAATCTATATAAGGTATGGGAGTTGTTTGATTCGTCCGATAAATTGTTCAATATGTAAATATAATGGATTTTTATTAAAGAATAAACGAAAAATTAACTATATTTATAATTGATTTCTTCACGACTAAAAGAAAAGAATCATTAAAAACCGAAAACCAAAACCTAAAAAACTAAAATTAACGCTCATGAAACTTAAATTTTACTTATGGAGCCTGATGGCATTGTTTGCCTTCTCTGTATCATCGACCTCGTGTAGTGACGATGATAATGTAGTCGCTCCCGAACCCGAGAAACCGCAGCCCGAGAAACCCGAGCAGGTGGAGAAAATCGACATGAAGTTTGCGATCAACATCTCGGACATCACTATGGACAACGCCGCTGTGGAGATCATTCCCGAGAAGAACGATCAGGCTTACTTTACAGAGGTCGTTCCTGCAGCTCAATTGGCGGACAAATCGGACAAAGACATCATTGCCGAAGCTTCGAAGGCGATAAATTCGGAGTTGCTGAAGAACGGCACACTCAAGACTTCTGCCAAGGAACTCTCGAAGGAGGCTTTGACAGCCGACACCGAATACACGGTTTACGCATTCGGCTATTCGAAGGATGCAGAAACCATCGCTCTTACGAAAAAGAACTTCAAGACCGTTGCTCCCGTTGAGGGCCCCAAGGTTGAGTTCAAGGCGATGCTCGGCTTCGAGGACGGCACGATGAAGGATTCGGTGATCAACCTTCAAGCAAACTGCCTGTCGCAGGATGCTACATCGGTGGCTCTGTTTATGGATGAGTTCCAGATGATTAAGCAGGACGAGGCAGAAGGTCTTTCGCTGGAGCAGATCGTTGATAAGTATCGCGACCAAGTTGCCGACCTCGGAGAGGAGGTACTCGAGGGCTTCAACATGCGCGACATCAATATGCCCAACGGCTTGGTAATGACTATTTCAGAGGTCTTGGATGAGAACCTCTACTCGTTCGTATTGGAATCAAAGAACGCTGCCGGCGGTCGTACGCTGAGCTATGTGGAGGCAACGACCGAGAAGGGCGCAATCCGCGTGCTGAACGATGTTCGTTTCCGCAAGACAATTTGGGACTTCATGAAGGGTGGCGACATCGAGCTGAAGACCGACAAACCCGTTGTTTTGCAGTTCTACGCCAATGCTGACCCCGCAAGCCGCGAGATGGATCCCGAACTCATCGAGATGCAGAAGGACTACGCAGGTTTATGCTATTTCTATAAGGTAAATGTGATCCTCGCACCGCAGGCATTCTCGAAGATGGCTGATCTGACGACTCCCGAGGAAGGCGGTACTCCTACTCAGGTCCTCGTTCGCATGGACGGTCAGAAGTTCATCCACAAGGGCAAGATGCGCGATGAAGATCTGCGCGACAAGATCGACTCGTTCCTCTTGGACGGCAAGGGTATCGAAGAAGTTGCAGCTCCCAAATTGACGATGAGAGGCTACTCGACCACCAAAGACGGTCAGAACCTGATGGTTTACAATGTGAAATCGGATTCGGGCGACATCGCACGCATCGGTTTGTATGAGAAAGCTGCTTTGGATTCGTTCTTGTTGAGCGGCGGTAATCTCAAGTATTTGGCGAAGGATCCCACGGGTAGCCAAGAACTTCCCAAGCCTTATCACGAAGCTATGCTGACCCCCAACGGTGCAAACATTGCTTTCCCCGCCGATGCAATTCCTGCCGAGCCTTCGTTCATCATCTATGTGAAGAACAAGACCCCGAAATCGTTCACTATCATCCGCATGGATCGCACTTACAATGGTGAGGAACAGGTTATTGAGAAGCAAGGTAATGAAAACGATGCTTTAAACTCGGAGGTTTCGATCATCGGCTTGTGCCAAGGTGATGTAATCAACTTTGCCATGTTCTGCGTAACTCACGATGCAGCTGCTGTAAACTACATTCAGACTTCGCCCAACGAGATTCAAAAGCAACTTGATAAAGGTTATACCTTGGCTCAGATCATGGATGTCAATACGCAGAATCCGTTCAACGAGGAGTTCCTCGCATCGTTCAACTCGGAGGATGGTTTGGTATTGGCTATGGAGCATATCAATATCGGCGAGACCTATGTAATTGTACTCGATGTACACAGTACAACGGGCGGTCGCACCATCAAGCGTTGCGATGTAAACACCGATATTCCCGACATGAACGGCTCACCCAAACCTCAGGCAGTTCACTCGGCAGTGAAGAACCTCTCGAATCAGTTCATCAACAACATGGTTGAGGCGGATGAGGCTGAGTTCACACCCGTGAGCAACTATTGGTCGATGAGCCGCATCTCGGTGCGCTAATCCCCTTTTGGCAAACGATTTGAAGTGACTTCCTTCGGGGAGTCACTTCTTTTTTTTTTGGGGGGGGCATTTCCCCGCTGTTGTTCGGGCATAAGAAAACCCGATGTAGTCTTGTTTCGACCACATCGGGTTTATTGTTTGCAATTTAGGGCTGTATTACCTGTCCCCTACTCGCGATTAGTTTTCTTTGGCAGGAGCGGGCGTTGTTGCGGGAGCACCCCCGGTCATGGGAGCTGCACCTCTGTTCTGCGGTTTCTGACCGCGACCACGACCGCGATTACGGCGGCGCTTCGAGCGGGGCTTCTTCGGGGCTTCGCCTTGCTGTGTACCCTCGGTCTGCGGCTTTGCGGGAGCATCCGTCTTCGGCGCATTTTGATCTGCGGAAGCGGGCGCTGTTGCTGTCACGGATGCACCACCCTCGCGCTGAGCAGGCTTTTTGGATTTCTCCTGCCCCTTATCACGGCGGCCACGACCGCGGTCTTTGCCTCCGCGACCCTTACCTCGGCGATCGCCACCGCGCCCCCCTTTCTTCTGATCATCGGGTACGTACTTCGGAGCTTCGCCCAAGCCTTCGGGCAGAGGTTCTTTGCGTACCTCGCGCTCGATGAATTTCTCGATCTGGTGGAACTTGCCCTGCTCGGCATCCGACACAAAGGTGATGGCACTGCCCGTGGCTGCGGCGCGCGCCGTACGACCGATGCGGTGGATGTAGTCCTCGGGATCGTGCGGGACATCGTAGTTAATCACCAAACCGATGTCCTCAATATCGATACCGCGCGCCACGATGTCGGTGGCAACCAAGATCTTCACGCGGTTGTTCTTAAACGCCAACATCACCTCCTCGCGCTGTGCCTGCTCCAAGTCGGAGTGCATGGCGGCAACCTCCATCTTCATGCGCTTCAAGGTGTGCGTCAGCTCCTTGACCTTCTGCTTCGATGAGGAGAAAATGATGGTCTTCGACTCGGTCTGCTCGCGGAACAGTTCCTTGATGATGCCCAACTTTTGCGCCTCGTGGCAGACATACGCCGACTGATCGATCGCTTCATTGGGCTTCGAGATGGCGATATTCACCTCCTTCGGATTGCGCAGGATGGTCTTTGCCAATTGGCGGATCTTCGGGGGGAGGGTTGCCGAAAAGAGCAAGGTCTGACGCTCCTTGGGCATGTAGGAAATGATCTTCATGATGTCGTCCGAAAAGCCCATATCGAGCATTCGGTCTGCCTCGTCCAAAATGAGATACTCCACATGCGAAAGGTCTACACCGCTGTTTTGCAGGTGGGAGATCATACGCCCCGGAGTGGCGATCACCACATCCGAACCGCGCAACATACCCTGCTTCTGCACCTCCCAACCCTTGCCGTCACCACCGCCGTAGACGACCGTAGTCGATACGGGCAGGTAGTACGAAAAGCCTTGGAACTGCTGATCGATCTGCTGTGCCAATTCGCGCGTAGGCACGATGATCACCGATTTAATCACATTATCTTCGTTACCCTCCAACAGGAGTTTATTCAACAGCGGAAGTGTATAAGCCGCCGTCTTGCCCGTACCGGTCTGCGCACATCCGATCAAGTCGTGTCCCTCCAAGATCACGGGGATGGTCGCCTCCTGCACGGGGGTCATCTCCTCGAAATTCATGTCCCACAATCCATCGAGAATCTCATCCTCAAGATCGAGTTCTTCAAATAGCATATCTTTATTCTTTTAATCTATAATCCATCAAAGGAGGGTGATCGCACGATGGATCACCCTCCCGTATATTCATCGTTCATGCGCCATCGGGATGGACGGCGCGTGAATCGCTTATTTGTGTTATTTCTTCAGCAGCGAAGGCGCGTACAAGTAACGCTTGATGCTTCGCTTGGGGGTCTTCTCGAACTCCGTGGGATAGATCACGATCTCCGAGATGCGCTCGTAAGCAGCCAACTGTTCGTTGAGCTCCTTGAGGTTGTTCTGCATGATTTCGGGCATATCGTCCTTGTGCAGTCCCTCGCGCTCACCCTGCTCATAGTCGGGCACAACGAGTGCATGGAGACGACCGTTGCCGGCATCGATCACCAACGACTCCAACACCATATACATATTGTTGAGTCGATCCTCGATCTCCTCGGGGTAGATGTTCTGTCCGTTGCTCGACAAGATCATGGTCTTCGAGCGACCGCGGATATAGAGCGTGCCGTCGGGATCCATCGTACCCATATCGCCCGTGAGCAACCATCCGTCGTCGGTGAGTACCTTCTTCGTGTCGCGCTCGTTCTTGTAGTAGCCCTTCATGACATGCTCGCCACGCACCATAATCTCGCCGGCGATGTGTTCGGGATCCGAAGAATCGATCTTCACATCGAGCAGATCCTTCAGATAGCGACCGCACGAACCGCCCTTGAACTCGTTGTCGGGAGCGAAACTGATCAGCGGAGCGCACTCCGTCATACCGTAACCGATCGTGATCGGGAAGTGGATCTTCTGCAGGAACGACTCGGTTTCTTGGTTCATCGGAGCACCGCCCACAATGAAAATCAGGACATTACCGCCAAAGGCATCCATCAACTTCTTGCGAATCACCGAATAGATGGCGGTGTTGAGCAACGGGATCTTCATCGCGATCGACATCGGTCCCTTCTCCAACATGGGCATCACCTGCTTGCGGTAGATCTTCTCCAAGATCATCGGTACACAACAGATGATCGTAGGCTTCACCACTGCCATTGCCTCCAACAAGATTTTAGGCGTAGGGATACGACCCAACAAAGTGATGCTGCAACCCACAGCCAACGGAGCCAAGAAATCGAATGCACAGCCATAGGCATGAGCCAGCGGCAGGAACGACAGCGTGCGACCTCCCTGCTCGAAGTAAGGGGTATTGGTCTGCGTGTTGATGGCATCGCGGGCAAAAATGACATTACCCGTGAGGTTGTTCACCGTGAGCATCACGCCCTTCGAGTAACCCGTCGTACCCGATGTATAGTTCAAGAGAATCACCTCATCGTTATCGACCTTCGGGAAGCGGAGGTTATCCACCGAGAAGCCTTGGGGATAAGCCGCCTTGAAGGTTGCCTCGATATTTTGCTGGAAGTCGGTCAAGATCTTGCGCCCGGGCTCTGCCTCGTTCTCGCGCTCGTAGATCACATGGAAATCAGTCAAAGAGAACACGCACGAGATCATCGGGATCTGATCCTCCTCCAACATATCCCAGAAGTTATCACCCAAGAACAGCATACGGCTCTCCGAGTGGTTGATGATATGCACCACATCGGGGGCGGTGAAGTCCTGAAGAATGGGGACAATGACAGCGCCGTAGGTGATCGTAGCCACATAGGTGATGCACCAGCGGGGGTTGTTACGACCGATCAACGCGATCTTATCGCCTGCCTTGATTCCTGCCTTTTTAAATATAAGGTGAATCTTGGCAATCTCGGCTGCCATCTGTTCATATGTAAAGGATTCCTTCTTGAAATAGTCGGTCAAAGCCGGCAGAGATCGGTGATCACGAAAGCTCTGTTCGTAAATTTGTATTAGGTTTTCTTGCAACATAAGCTAAAACAAATGCTTGATTTTCAGTTTAATAATAGATGTGTGCATACTTCACGAAACCCGCCCGCCTATTTCTTGGCGGCATTTTGGGCATCGCGCTCGCGTTGTTTTTTGGTTTTCCACACATAGATCTTCGATTCGGTACCCTCGCGCAATCGTTTGATGTTTTTGCGATGCGTGATGATCAACATGATAGAAATGATGAACGAAAAAACGATAAAAGGAATCGAAGAATTAGTCTTCGGGAAAATCAAAGTAAAGACGGGGAAAAAACAGCCGCCGATCATCGACGACAGCGAAACATAGTGGGTGAAGATCAACACGATGAACCACACGCCAAAACACAAAAGGGCAATCAAAGGATACACACCCGTAACCGCTCCGATGAGCGTAGCGACACCTTTACCGCCCCGGAAGCCCGCAAAGATGGGGAAGATATGTCCCAAGACAGCCATCACGACTGCCAAGATCTTGATCAAGTCGAGGTAAAACAAATTGTCATCACCACAAATATAAGGGTCGTGTTCCAACAATCTGATGAGCGAAACGGCAACAAAGCCCTTCAAAAAATCCAAAGCAAAAACGGGCGCAGCGGCTCTTCGCCCCAAAACGCGCAACATATTGGTTGTTCCTGCATTTTTAGAACCATGTTCTCTGATGTCAATTCCGTAATATTTCTTACCGATCCACACTGCGCTGGGGATAGAACCTAAGAGATAAGCGATGATAATCAACGAGATAACAAAGATAATGGTTAGTAACATGATTCTTGATTCATAAAGTTTGTAAATGCAAATATAGCAAAAAAAACCAAACTTTGCGACAAAAAGTAAAAAATAGCCCTTCACAGAATCTATTTTCAAAGAAATCGTGAGGTAAGAATATGAGATTTCGAAGAATTATTGTATCTTTGTCGAGCTAAAAAAAATACCTAAATTCAACGAGGTAACAACTCGGGTTGCACTTTTTAGGTAGTTTACCCGATTTCCCCGTTGGAAATTGACACCTTAAATTTATAAATTAATTGTATGAAGACAAAAGCGTTGCTTGAACCGCTGGGTTCATGGCGTTGGTGGCGTTCGTGGCTACTCATTTTCTTGGGCTGTTCCATCATGGGTGCGGCATTTGTGCTTTTCATCAACCCCTACAAGTTTGTGCCGGGAGGCGTTTACGGTATGGGTATCGTGTTGCACAACATTTTCCCGTCGATTCAGGTCGGTACATTCGGCTATATGTTCGATGTACCTCTGATGCTCACCGCCATCCTCATCTTCGGCGGTCAGTTCGGTACGCGCACGGTGCTCGCCGCGCTGTACACCCCGGGTTTCATGAACATTTTCACCAATTTGGTCTATGGCGGCGATGCCGAAGCCATCGAGAACCTCGACCCCACCAAGCTGTTGGGCGGTCGTCTGGATCTTTCGAGTGATCTGTTGCTCACCTGCATCATCGGTGCTGTTGTGATCGGTATCGGTCAGGGCATCGTGGTTCGCCAGCAAGCTACCACGGGCGGTACGGACATCGTGGGTATGTTGTTCCAGAAGTATTTCGGCATCAAGTTCTCGACGGGTATCTTCCTCGCCGACGGATTTGTAGTGCTGTGCGGTTTGGTTGTCATCGGCTTCGGCTTCGGTCTTAACCCCGAAATCGCCAAACAGATGGCTGAAGCAGGCTTGGGTGACGGTGGCTGGATGCTTACACTCTATTCGCTGATCACGATTTGGACAACCTCGCGCGTAGTGGCTTATATGCTGGACGGTGCTTCGTACGACAAGTTGCTGTTCATCATCACCGACAATCACTCGGGCATGAAGGACTTCATCTTGAACGATTTGGAGCGCAGCGCCACCAAACTCAAGGCATCGGGCCTTTACACCGAAGCCGAGCGCGAGATGTTCTTCTTGGTCGTAAGCCGTAAGGAGGTACACCTCGTACAGCGCCAGATCAAGGAGATCGATCCTAAGGCATTTGTGGTCGTAACCGATGCTTACGACACCTATGGCGAGGGCTTCAAACCGCTGCCCGATAAGAATGAGATACACGCAGAATAGGATAAATGAATTTCAACACCAATGAATTACGCCCGTTGAAGGGTGTGGGTCGTAAGTTGTTCGTTGAGACTTACGGCTGTCAAATGAATGTCGGTGATACGGAAATCGTCGTTTCCGTCATGCAAAAGGAAGGTTACTTCTACACCGATAATATAGAAGAGGCTGACATCATCCTGATCAACACCTGCTCGATCCGCGATAACGCCGAGCAGCGCATCTGGGGTCGCCTCTCCGAGATGAAACGCTATCGCCGTATGAAGCCCACATTGATTGTGGGCGTCATCGGTTGTATGGCAGAACGATTAAAAGATGAATTGACCGAGGGCAACTACGGCGTGGATATTGTCGTGGGACCCGATGCCTACCGCGATCTTCCGGCGTTGATCCATGCTGCCGAGACGGGCGCGAAGGGTGTGAATGTGCAGTTGTCGTTGGAGGAAACCTACTCCGACATCGCTCCCGTGCGCTTGGATCACAACGGGGTGAGTGCCTTTGTTTCGATCATGCGCGGATGCAACAACTACTGCACCTATTGCGTTGTGCCCTACACACGCGGTCGCGAGCGAAGCCGTGAGGCAGCAACGATCGTTGCCGAGGCACGCAGTCTGTTCGAGAACGGCTACCGCGAGGTGACGCTCTTGGGTCAGAATGTCAATTCGTACCGCACGGGTGAGGTCGATTTTCCCGAGTTGGTTCGTTTGGTCGCAAGCATCTCGCCCCAGCTTCGCGTCCGATTTGCCACATCCCACCCCAAGGACATGAGCGACAAGTTGTTGGAGATCATGGCTTCGATGCCCAACATCTGCCATGCCATCCACCTGCCGGCCCAGTCGGGCGCATCATCGATGTTGAAACGCATGAACCGCAAATATACGCGCGAATGGTACTTGGGTCGCGTGGCTGCGATCCGCCACTATATGCCCGACTGCTCGATCACGACCGACCTCATCGCAGGATTCAACGATGAGACCGAGGAAGAGCACGAAGCAACGATTTCGCTGATGAAGGAGGTGAAATACGACTTCGCCTATATGTTCAAATACTCGGAGCGACCGGGGACATACGCGCAGAAGCACCTGCCCGACAATGTGCCCGATGAGGTCAAGTCGCGCCGTTTGCAGGAGATCATTGCCCTGCAAAACGATCTGAGTTTGGAGAGCAACCGCCGCGATGTGGGCAAGGAGTTCGAGATCTTGGTCGAGGGTACCTCGAAGCGCAATGCTAATCAATTGTTCGGTCGCACCTCGCAGAACAAGGTGGTGATCATCGACAAGGGTTCGCACCGGATCGGCGACTATGTGCGCGTTCGTGTGAAGGACTGCTCATCGGCAACCCTCTTCGGCGAGGAGATTTTCGACTGAGTCTACGGTCGGATACCCATCAGAGATTCAACCCTTTAGGAGGGTGATTCCTATATGAGAAAGAGCATCGATCCATACGGATTTGATGCTCTTTTTCACACTCTTTCCGAACGGAAAATTACAGAGTTTCGCACCCCGTGAAACTATTTTTCGGTTTTGTGCGGGATATGTTCAAAATTTTTATTTACTTTGTCAAAATTTAACCGCTAAAAGCAATCTTTTCAATGAATTTTAATTCGATTTTACTGTTAAAAAGAGTATTCTCGGTGGTCGTTTCAACCGCGATGCTTACTCTCGCAGCATGTTCGGATAGTGATGAGGTTATCACTCCCGTAGTGCCTCCCGTAGATCCCGAAGTCCCCGAAGTTCCTGAGGTTGAGGATGATACCATGATCTTCACTTCGACCATCAAAGCTCCCGTGTCGGGCAGCACCCAACATTGGAAGAGTGGCGATATTATCGCTCTTTCGATCGAAGGGGTAACCAAAGAATATAAGGCAGCAGCCGATCAGCTCAAGTCGGAGAATCCCTTCGAGTGGAACGAGACTGTTGTGAAGGAAGTGATGGGTTGGCACTATGCCGACAACAAGTTCCACGCACAACTCGATGCAGTAGAGATCGCAGCCGATCAGTCGAAGGGTTTCGATGGTTTAGATTTCTTGTTTGCACAGCGCAGCGTATCAAAGAAAGAGCCACTCTCGGCACAGCCTTTGGAGTTCTACCACCAGACCACGCAGGTCGAGATCCGCGTATCGGTTTCGGACGACACCAAGGTCGAGAGCCTGAAGTTGGGTAACAATAACATTAATATCAAAGGTACTTTCCAAGTTCCCGCCAAGGGGCACTTCGGCACTTGGTCGGAAGAACAGGCAGGTACGATCATCCCCAAGAGCGGCGACAAGAAAACCTTCCGCGCGGTGAGCCTTCCGCAGAATGTTGAAGGTCGCGGTTTGATCTACATCAAGTTGGAGAATGGTCAGGAGTTTGTTTATACGCCCCAAGGCGAGGAGGGCGAGTTGCGCCCCGCAGAGCGCCGCGTGTACAATGTCGAGATTGAGGTCGAGAAGAACGCCATGAAGGTAACGACCGAATCGACCTTCGACTGGATCTCGGGCGGCAAGGAAGACATCGCAACCTCGGATCGCGCCCTGCGCATGACCTACACAGGCAAGGAGGTCTTCATCCCCGAATTGATCGGATCGGACATCTACGCCTTCATCAATTGGGGCGATGAATCGGCTGTCGAGGACTATGCACAAGGCTTGAAGCACGCCTACTCGTCGGATGCCGAGCGCACGATCACCATCAAGCACATCGGTGCCAAGCAGGTGAAGATCAATCAGATGAAGGGCTTGAAGAAAGTTGATTTGAGCAAGTTTTAACCTTTAGATTTAGCGAAAAAATGAACACAATGAATACTTTGAAATCTGTGGCGTTGTTGGCAGGTGCGCTGATGTTTGCAGCTTGCTCCAACGATGATGCCGCAATGACGGATGTGAATCACAACCTCACGATCTCGGTTTCGGACTCGGGTTTTGCACGGGAGTCGCGCACCGAAGATACGGGTTTTGCTACGGAGTTCGTAGCGGGCGACCAAATCGGCGTTTATGCTGTGGAGGACGGCAAGCTGACGCTCGAGAACGCATGCTTCACGGCTGCGGGCGAGAAGGGCGCGTTGAGCTGGACGGGAGCCGAGTTGCTGTCGGACAAGGCGACCTACTATGCTTACTACCCCTATTCGGAGCAGCAAACCAAGGTAAATCCCGCCGCCTTGTCGTCGGGCGATTTCTTCGCGGAGAAGATTTCGGCGTGGGCTCCCTCGTTGGAACAAAGCACCTACGAAGCCTACAACAGCTTCGATCTGATGATCGCCGAAGGTACGGTGAAGGATACCACCCTTTCGTTCCGCATGGCGCACAAGATGGCGATGATGCTCGTGAAATTCCCTGCAACGGCTTCGGCTGTTGAATTTGAGGGTATGATGCCCTACTCCACCGCAGAGGGATACCGCCTTGTGGTACGCCCCTCGGCAAAGAAGCAGTTCAAGGGCAATTTCCTCATGGGTGACGAAGTGAAGATCTTCTCGTTCGAGGGCAAGGCTGCCGGCTCGGGTATGTACAAGACCTTCAACATCGAGTAAGGAATACATTATATATTATAAGAAAGGCTGATCGCAAACGAGTGATCAGCCTTTTTTGTGTTTTGTCACGAGGGGTTGTTCCGATATGCTACGGCAATTCCGCAGTAAATCGTAATAAACGGAGAACACACACGGAAAGTTCCTAAAAAAATAGGTTCTTCGGATTTAATTTCTTAAATTTGTATGATATCCCAATCCAAAACCACCGCAAGACCAACCACCTTCGGGCAGATTGGAGGGCTTGTTAAAAGCCAAAGGGATGAGCCGAAACCCGACAACAAAAAAACTAACTTATAACCCAATGAAACCTCAACAAAAGAAGCGTTCGAAGACCGTCGAGCGCATTAAAGCGGCGATTTTCCTTTTGTCGCTGATTCTAATCTTCGTCTACCTTGCATGGAAGATGGGTGCGACCAACATGCTGAACACCGTCATGCAAACTTCCTACCACCTGCTTTTGGAGACCGTGCTCTACATCATGGCGATCACCGTTTTGTCGGGTGCGTTGGGTAACATCTTGGTAGAATTTGGCGTGGTGCGTGCCGTAGAACGCGTTTTACGCCCCTTGATGCGCCCGCTCTACAACCTGCCGGGTGCTGCGGCTTTGGGCGGTATTCTGACCTTCCTGTCGGATAACCCCGCGATCATCACGCTGTCGAAGGACAAGAACTTTGCCCGCTACTTCAAGAGTTATCAATTAGTGTCGCTCACCAACTTCGGTACGGCATTCGGTATGGGTCTGATCGTGATTATGTATATGGTGAGCCAAGGATTCATGGCGGGCGCACTCATCGGCTTCGTGGGCGCGATCATCGGCAGTATGATCTCCACGCGCCTCATGCAGCGTTTCACCCTCAAGTCTTACCCCCATTTGGCAGATGATTTGGTTGCCGAAGAAAAAGGCGGCGAAGAACTTGCCGAGGAGCAGACCAAGGATCAAGGCATCCTGCTGCGCTTCTTGAACTCGATCCTCGATGGCGGTAAGTCGGGTGTGGAGATCGGTATGTCGATCATCCCCGGTGTGCTGATCATCT